>WNGQ01000056.1_pt1 | contig 95924 bp, 79 predicted proteins | sample 5407661 | NCBI WGS metagenome assembly WNGQ01 (sample SAMN13153382, study PRJNA577476) | soil metagenome | isolation source: 60 cm soil or saprolite under Garry oak tree replicate 2 | place: USA:California | collected 2016-06-15
CGAGCTGGGTTCAGAACGTCGTGAGACAGTTCGGTCCTTATCCACTGTGGGCGCAGGAAACTTGAGGGGTTCTAACCTTAGTACGAGAGGACCGGGTTAGACGCACTTCTGGTGTGGCAGTTGTTCCGTCAGGGGCATCGCTGCGTAGCCATGTGCGGAAGAGATAAGCGCTGAAAGCATCTAAGTGCCAAGCTCCTCCCAAGATATGGTTTCCCGGACGCAAGTCCCTAAAGACCCCCGGCAGACCACCGGGTTGATAGGTTAGGCGTGTAAGCGCCGCAAGGCGTTCAGCGGACTAATACTAATCGGTCGTGCGGCTTGATCGCTTTTCGGCAACGAAAAGTGATTTTAACTCGCGAATGTAGTGGCCCAATACTGTCTGTGTATAGTTTTCAGGGAACCCGGGCCGGCGGCGGGTCGTTGTTCTTTCATAATTTTTGGTGGCCATAAAGCTGTGGTCCGACCCGATCCCATCCCGAACTCGGCCGTCAAACGCAGCCTTGCCGATGGTAGTGGTTGTATAGCTTCCGCGAGAGTAGGTTGCCGCCAGATTTTTTGGTCGCGGCTCGAAAGCAGTGTTCCGGACCGGTTTCTTTCGGAAAAGTGATAGCTGAAAAGCCTGCGCGCGGCGCCCATGCCACGCGCACCGCGAATAATAACAAAGCGCCAACTCTTAGATTCGATGAAAAAACTACTGATCACCGGAATCCTCGCCGGTTCCCTCCTGAGCCTCCTTCCCGCCAGTCAAGCGGCCGACAAGCCAGCCGAAGAGACCCCGCCCAAAACCAAGCCGGCCAGCCGCCTTCTTTTCCATGGCACGATTAGCGCCATCGACAAAACCGCCAAGACCATTGCCCTCGAAGATAAAGAAAAGAACCGCACTTTCCAGGTTACTTCGGCGACCCGAATTCACAAGGACGGCAAGCCGGCCACTCTCGACGAGGTGGCCGTTGGCGAAAGCGCCCGCGGCACCTATCATGAGAAGGAGGGCAAACTGGAGCTTAGCACGTTGCGCGTGGGCAAAACCGGCAAGCCAGAAAAGGCACCGGAGGAAAAGCCGGCGAAATAGTCGCGGTATCACTGCTCTAACATCGACCCGAAGGAGAAAACGGCGGCGCTGCTCATCACGCAGCATCTGCCGAACAACCAGCACGGATTGGCCGCCAAGTTTTACACGCTCTTCTATCAGTCCCTGGTCGATTGCGGCGGCGTTCGCTTGGGACTTCGCGGCCCTCCCAAGGCTTGGCGCAGGGCCTTCGCGAGCAGCTCATATTGAGGCAGGGAGTTGTAAAGCTGGGCGGAAAGGCGCAGGAGTCGCTTCGTTGGCGCCGGCCAGGGAATGACCGGCACTTCAATGCCGTATTGGGTGTAAAGCTGGTTCTGGAGCGGGTCCGAATAGAGCGGCGAAGCCGGCGGCTGCGGATTGGTGGCATCGGGAATGGGGACCGAGGCGAGCGAACCGATGAACTCCTCCGGGCAAGGTGGTTCGACCCTCAGCGTTCGGCACAGGATGGTTCTCGCGGCCAAAGCCAGTTCGCGGTTGCGCTTCATGACCTGCGGCCATCCGCCGGGCAAAACCGAGCCGACAAATCCCAACGCCGCCGGCAGGCTCAAGCAGGCCGATGGGTCCCATGTGCCGGTCCAGCCGAACTCGATCAAGAATCTGGAACGATCAGTCCGCGGTGAATTGGCCCCATGACTGATGGCGAGTGGACGAATCAGTTTTTGCCGGTCGCGCCGCACCTGGAGGAATCCCGCTCCTTTGGGGGCGCAAAGCCACTTGTGACAGTTGCCCGTATAATAGGCGGCGCCCAGTTCCTTCAGATTCAGGGGCACCATTCCAGGGGCGTGCGCCCCATCGACGAGCGTGTCAACACCGCGCTGAGCCAGCTCCTTCACCAGCCGGTTGATCGGAAAAATCACTCCCGTCTGGCTCGTGACATGGTCCAACAGCGCCAGCCGCGTCCGTCGAGTCACCTGGCCCAACACCGCTTCGATGATCTGATCGGCCGTTCTGAAGGGGAACGGAACGTCGGCGACGACGAGGCGGGCGCCGGACTGATCGGCCACGAAGCTCACGGCGTTGCGGCAGGCATTGTACTCGTGGTTGGTAACCAGCAGCTCGTCGGCACGCCGGAATTGGAGCGAACGGAGGACGGTGTTGACCCCGCCCGTCGCGTTCGGGACGAACACCAGTTCTTCGGGAATGGCCCCCAGGAATCGAGCCAAAGTTTCTCTGGCTTGATCGAGCAAACCCTCCAGCGCGGAGACGAAAAACTGGACCGGTTGCCGCTCGATTTGTTCGCGGATCTCCCGCTGGGCGTCAAGGACCGGGCGCGGGCAACTGCCGAAGGAGCCGTGGTTGAGAAAGACAATCTTCGGATCGAGCGGCCAGAGCCGCGGATCCGAGGCTGGGCGGTCAGCGAGGGGCTTTTGGTTCGTCATCCAATCAGCGGCTTGGTTTCGCGATGATTCAATCTAAAGATGGCTGGCGTCGAAGGCAATTCCAAGCGCGCAAGCGGTGGCGCGGGGATCAACAGCGGCGAATTCTTACCGCCTTTTTGCCGGCGCGCGATTACGCTTTTGCGCGAATGCGAGTTCGTTTCTGCTTGCTCTTCAACCTCGCGCTGGCGGGTTTCATCACCGGCTGTCAAAGACCCGCCAACCCAGTCGCGCCGGCGCCGGAAGCAGCCCGCGGCGAAGCGTGGTTTGAAGACATCACGGAACGCTCCGGCCTGAAATTCATCCATGATGCGGGCACAAGCGACCGATACTTCATGCCATATCAGATGGGGTCGGGCGCCGCGCTCTTCGACTATGACAACGACGGGCGGCTGGATATCTATCTGGTGCAGAATGGCGGTCCGAACTCGCGCTCGACCAATCGGCTCTTCCATCAGGAACCGGATGGGCGGTTCAAAGATGCCAGCGCCGGTTCGGGGCTGGACGTGGCGGGTTACGGGATGGGCGTGGCGGTGGGCGACGTGAACAACGACGGCTGGCCGGACCTGTTGCTCACGGAGTATGGCGCGATCCATTTGTTTGTGAACAATCGCAACGGCACTTTCACCGATCGAACAGAGGCCGCGGGGTTGGACGACCCGCGTTGGGCGACTGCCGCGGCCTTTTTTGATTATGATCGCGATGGCTGGCTGGACCTGGTGGTGGTGAGTTACTTGGATTATGACCCGACCCAGAAGTGTTTCGATCCCCAAGGCCAACCGGAGTTTTGTGGGCCCCATGGCTTTCCCGGCACGGTCACGAGACTGTTTCACAATCTAGGTGGCGTCGCGGCTGACAAACTTGTCCTGGCGGCTCCCGCTGGTGGGGCAGGGGAGGGGACCGTTCGCGCGATTCGGTTTGAGGACGTCACCGTAAAGTCTGGCCTGGCGCGAGTGCCCGGTCCGGGGCTGGGGGTCCTCTGCGCCGACTTCGATGGTGACCGGTGGCCGGACATCTTTATCGCCGATGACGGGCAGCCCAACCGGCTTTTCATCAATCGCCACGACGGGACGTTTTCCGAGGAAGCCGGCGTGCGCGGCCTCGCCTTTAACGCCATGGGCCAGACGGCGGGCAACATGGGCATTGCGATCGGGGATGTCGATGGGGACGCGCTCTTCGACATTTTGGTGACCCACTTGGCCGAAGAGAGTCATGCCTTCTGGATGCAGGGACCGCGCGGAGTTTTTCAGGATCGGACCGCCGCAGCCGGCTTGATCAAGCAGGGCTGGCGTGGAACAGGCTTTGGCGCGGTGCTGGTTGACTTTGATCAAGACGGCGCGCTCGATTTGGCCTTGGTGAGTGGCCGGGTCAAACGCGGCCAGGAGACCCCTTCAGCCATGGCGGGACTCGATCCGTTTTGGGTTCCTTACGCCCAGCGCGGCCAGTTGTTCGCCAATGATGGCCAAGGCCGTTTCCACGATGTCTCCCAGCAGAACCCACAGTTCAGCGGAAGGGCCGTCGTGGGCCGCGGGCTGGCCTGTGGGGACTTGGACAACGATGGGGCGGTGGACTTGCTGGTGACCAGCGTGGGCGGGCCGGCGCAGCTCTTTCGCAACGTCGCGCCGCATCGAGGTCATTGGCTGCTCGTCCGCGCGATCGACCCGGCGCTGGGCGGACGCGACGCTTACGGGGCGGAAATTGTCGTGCGTGCCGGCGGGCGGCGCTGGTGGCGATTGCTCAATCCCGGCTACAGTTATCTGGTCAGCAATGACCCTCGCGTCCACTTCGGGCTGGGAAGCGCAAGGGCAGTGGATTCCGTTCAGGTCATCTGGCCGGATGGGAAGGAGGAAAATTTTCCGGGTGGCGTCACTGACCGGCTGTTAGTGCTGCGCAAAGGAACTGGGCTTTGAACGGGAGAACCAGAACGCCCCGGCCGGCCTCTTCAGTGAAGTGACAGGCAAGCGAACGATCGAGCGGAGAAATCAGGGGCCGGGCGGAGCCTCGCCTTGCGCTGATGGGCACGCGCTCGCAAATTGTCTCAATCCTTAATTGAATCGCCAGTTGAACCACTCACGGCAGTCGGTCGCCGGAAAATATTCTGTTCCGCTTCACGTCCGCGAGCGGTAGGTTGATTTTGATGAGCAGTCATGGGCCAAAACCAGATCGCGCAAAGGCCGAGCCGAAACGGGTCGGTTCCCCAGATCGTTTCCATTGCGGCCCGGCCCAATCAGGTGGGTGGAAGCGGCGCCGGCGGATTCTTTGGTTGTCCTTCGCGCTCGTCGCGCTGGCAATCGCGACCGTTTACCCTCTCTGGAGGCGCGAAACGACGCCTCGACCCCCGCACCTAGCGATGAGCGGTGTGGACCGCGTGGTGGCGGCGCTGATCGACCAGACGGTGGCTGAAGTGCGGGTCTCGCCTCGCTCCGGCGCGACGTGGGGGAAACTGGGGATGGTGCTCCAGAATTACGACTTCAAAGCCGAGGCGCGATATGCCTTTTCGCAGGCGGAGCAGTTCGATCCCCGGCAGCCGCGCTGGCCCTATTTTCAGGGTGCCATGCTGGCAGCGCTCGACAGCCAGCAAGCCATTGCGCAATTGCAACGCGCGGTTGAACTGTGCGGTGATCAGGCCGATGTGCCACGGCTGCGATTGGCGCAACTCCTCGCTGAGCAAGGTGAGCTCGACGAGGCGGAGCGCCAGTTCAAAGCATTGCTGCGCGCCCGGCCTGATCATGCGCTGGCGTTGCTGGGGCTGGCCCGCGTAAGCCACGGGCGCGGCCAATCGGAGGAGAGCACGGCTTATCTGCGGCGATGCCTGACCGATCGTCACACCGCCAGGAGCGCCTACACGCTGCTGGCCGCAACCCAGCAACGACTGGGCAACGTGGTGGCCGCTCAAACCGCTACTCGCATTGCCGCGACGCTGCCGCCGGACGAAACCTGGCCTGATCCCTATGCCCGCGAAGCATCGCGGTATTACGTCGGACGACAGGCGTTGCGTGACCAGGCGGAACAACTCTTGAAGGAAGGGCGGCGGGAGGAAGCCCAGCCGTTAATCTCGCGCCTGGTCAATGAATATCCGGACACTGCGGAAGGCTGGTTGCTCCTGGGGCGGCTGGGGGTGGAGCAGAAAGAATGCGTGGCGGCGGAGCGGGCGCTGCGGCAAGGTTTGGTCATCGACCCGACGGCGGTGAATGGCTATGCTCAATTAGGGGTCGCGCTGCTTTGTCAGGAGCGTTATGCCGAGGCGGCGGCTGTCCTGGGCACGGCCGTTCACTACAAACCTGATTTCGGCGAAGCCCACTTCAATCTCGGCTTCGCGCTGGCACGGCAAGGGCAGGGGAGGGCGGCGATCGATTCCTTTCGGGAGGCCATCCGCTGCAGTCCGGGCTTCGTTGATTCTTACATCACGCTGGCCGACTTGTTGAACCAAGCCGGCCAAAAAGAGGAGGCGATCGGCTGGTTGCGCCGGGCGCAAGAACTGAATCCAGACGATGACCGGGCCAGGTTCTTGTTGGAGCGGATGCAACGATGAGCTTTGCGCCCATGAGTCTCGCGTGCTACATAATCGCGGTTCAAACACGGAATGGTATTCGAGGCAGACAGCGGGATAGGGATTGGAGCGGCGCCCAAACCGGGCGCCTTTGGCCGCTTTTATTTGCAGGAGTTGATCAATAGCGGCGGGATGGCGGACATCTGGGTGGCCACCGATCAACAGGGCAAACCTTACGCGCTCCGAAAACTGCACGCCCGCTTCCGCTTTAATTTCCTGGCGAAGCGCCGCTTCCTGCGGGGCTGCGAGATCCTCTCTAAAATTCACCACAACGAATACGTCATCCACTACTACGAGCATGGCAAAATCAATGGCTCGCTCTATTGCCTGATGGAATACGTCGAGGGTTCCAACCTCAAAGAACTCTTTGGCCGGGGCGATCCCATTCTGCGCGAGCACGTGGCCAACATCTTGATCGATTCCGCCCTCGCCCTCGAACACGTGCATGACAGCGGGTTCATGCATTTGGATTTCAAACCCGAAAACGTGCTGGTGACCCGCAACGCCAACGTGCGGCTCGTCGATTTCGACCTCGCGCGGCCGCGGCCGGACAAACCGGAAAAATGCTCCAAAAATCCCGGCACGCCGGCGTACATGGCGCCGGAACAACTGCGCCGGCAGCCCTTCGATCAGCGCGTCGATATTTTCGCCTACGGCGTCACGGCGTACGAATTGCTGACCGGCCAGAAGCCGTTCGCCGCCGACACGCCGGCGGAGATTCTCCGCAAGCAAATGAATCGCTCCGAGTTGGCGCCGCCGCGCCAGCTCAACCCGGACATTCCTCCCGCGCTGGAAAAAACCATTCTTAAGGCGCTCGAGCACGATCCGGACAAACGCCATCCCATCATGAGCGTGGTGGTGCACGAGTTGAAGACCGCGCTTTACGTGTAAAACCGCGCGGAAAAAGCCGCCAACTTTTCTGGGTTGTCGGCCCGGCGGTTTTGGCCTAGGCTGCCGGCCATGAAAATTCTCTTACGAAATATTCAGCGGGGGTTGGTCTTGAGCGTGCTGGGCATGATGGTCTTCAGCCGCGGCGCGTTGGCGTCGGAGTTGAGCGCGTACCAACTCATCAAGGAAGGCAACCGGCACCTCGGCGAGGAGGCGCGGGACCGGGTGGTGCAAATTCGGTCGGAAAAATCGGTCGGCTCCCTGACGCCTAACGTCTGGTACGTTGTCTATTTCGATCCGGACGCCACGGCGAAGGCGGCGGAAGTCAAATTTGGCGCCGGCAAGAAATTGTCGGTCAAGCGTCCGGCGCGTATCCTGGAGATGGGCACCGGCGCGCATCGCGAGTTGAACCGCGACAAGATGAAAGTGGATTCGGACAAGGCCATCGATCTCGCCAAGAAAGAACCGTTGCTCAACAACTTGACGCTGACGAACACGCAATTGTGGCTGGAGCGAGATTTCTGGAGCGGGGACAAGGACCTGCCGGTCTGGAAAGTCCGGCTGTGGGCGGCCAAAATCCGGAAACCGACCGAGAGCGCGGACATCGGCGACATCTATATTTCGGCCGAGGACGGCAAGGTCTTGCGGACCGATCTGCACATCGACCGCCTGGATTGATATTCGCGTGAACGCCCCGCCCACTGCCGGCCGCGCTTACGATGTGGTGATTATCGGCGGGGCTTTGTCCGGGGCGGCCACGGCGATCCTGTTGCGGCGCGAGCAGCCGAAATTACGGGTACTGATCGTCGAGAAGTCCACTGCCTTCACGCGGCGGGTGGGGGAGGCGACGGTGGAGGTGAGCGCCTGGTTTCTCAGCCGCCTCCTGGGACTCACGCAATATCTCAATGAAGCGCACCTGGTGAAGCAAGGGATGCGCTTTTGGTTCGCCAATCCAGAAGCCCGGACCCTGGACCAGTGCAGCGAAATCGGCGGGCGTTACCTGTCGCGCGTGCCGGCCTTCCAGGTGGACCGCGCGACGCTCGACGAGGAAGTACTGGCGCGCGCCCTGGCCCTGGGCGCGGAACTTTGGCGGCCCGCGGTGGCGCAAAAAATCGATTTGATGGCGGGCGGCCCGCAGACGCTGGTCATCCGGCGCGGGGAAGAAACGGAAACGATTACCGCGCGCTGGGTGGTCGATGCGTCTGGCGTGGCGGCGATCTTGTCGCGACAGCAGGGCTGGTGGCGGGCGAACTCCGCGCATCCGACAACCGCGGTCTGGTCCCGCTGGCGCGGCGCAAAGGATTGGGACGGGCGCGAATTGGCGGAGAGATTTCCGGGCTGGGCCGCGGCTTGCCATGGCGTCCGCGGCACGGCGACCAATCATCTGGTGGGCGACGGCTGGTGGGCCTGGTGCATTCCGTTAAAAGGGGGCGATGTGAGCGTGGGCGTCGTGTTCGATCAGCGGCTGGTGGAATGGCCGGAAAACGGCCCGCTGGGGCAGCGGTTGAAGGACTTTCTCTGCCAGCACCCGGCGGGAAATGAAATCCTGAAAGACGCGCAGTGGCTCGAAGGCGACGTGCACTGGCGCCGGAGCCTGCCGTACTGCAGCGACACTTACGCCGGCGATGGGTTCGCGCTGGTGGGCGACGCGGGCGCATTTATCGATCCGCTCTACAGCCCGGGCATGGACTGGATCGCCTACACGGCGGTGGCCAGCAGCGAACTCATTTTCGCCCAGCAACGCGGCGAGACGCTGGCGCCGCTGCTGGCGCGGCACAACCGCGATTTTACGCGGAGCTACGAGCGGTGGTTCCGGGCGGTCTATCAGGATAAATACGAATACCTCGGCGAATATGACATCATGCGGATCGCCTTCCTGCTCGACCTCGGATTGTATTACCTGGGGGTCGCCTCGCAGCCGTTCAAATGGGGATCGAAGGCGTTTCGCAAACCAGTTTTTTCCAGCCCGCTTTCGCTGCCGTTCTTTCACTTCATGCGGGCCTACAACCGCCGGTTCGCGGCGATGGCCCGCTCGCGCCGCCGGCGCGGGGCGTGGGGACGCCACAACGCGGGCCGCCGGTTGCTGATTGGCGGTTTCACTTTTGCGGTCGGCGGCACGCTGCCGCTGGTCAAAGCGCTGCTCGGATGGGCCAGGCTTGAGCTGATGGAAGGGTGGCGCAGTTGGTTCTTTGGCGGCGCCAGAACCAGAACGGCGCTCAAGCCGATGGCGGAGCCATCCCCGGCCCAGTCCTGAGGGCCTCGACAGGAGGGCAGGGGAGTGGGTATGATTTTGATCTAAGGCACCCGGTCCGTGGAAGAACTATGGCCAAGCTCGTGATCAATAGCGGTGGCGCGCAAAACCGGACCCTCGAACTGAAGCCCGGCACGAATCGCTTCGGACGCGCCAGCACGAATGAGTTCCAGCTCGACGATCCGTCGGTTTCCGGCGCGCACTGCGAGATTGTCCAGAGCGATCAGGCGGTCGTGGTGAAGGACCTGGGTTCGACGAATGGGACGTTCATCGACGGGGAACCGATCCAGGAAGCGCGGTTGGAGCCGGGCCAGACGTTGCGCCTCGGCACGCTGGAGATGGTGCTGGACTCGCCGAGGCCGCGGGTCGCGATTCGACTCGCGCGCGCGATGGAGCCGGAAACAGTCGCCGCGCCGCCGGAGATTCCTTTGGCTCGGCCGGTGCCTTATGTGGCAGCGGCGGCAACGGCGCCGGATTCGCCGGGTCCGGCGTTTTGCAAGTTCCATCGGAAGAGCGCGGCGCGCTGGCGGTGCGGGAAGTGCGGCCAAAGTTTTTGCGATCTGTGCGTGACGTTCCGGGCGGGGGGCGAGGGGAGCGGGAAATATTGCCGGACCTGCGCAGTCGAGTGCGAGGCGCTGAAGGTGGCGCTTGAAATCGCGGAGGAAAAGAGTTTCTTCGCCCAGTTGCCGGGGGTGTTCAGCTATCCATTCAAGAAGAATGGCCTGATTTTGATGATCATCGGCACGCTGGTCTTTTCGTTCATGTGGTGGTTGTCGCGATTCTCGCTGACGGTGTTCGTCATCACGGCAGGTTATTTCACTTCTTACATGCAGAAGATCCTGGTCTATTCCGGACAGGGCGAAGCGGAACTGCCCGGCTGGCCGGAATTCTCGCAGTTCTGGTCCGACATCATGGAGCCGTTCCTTCTGTTCGCCGGAACGGTGGTGATATGCATTGGCCCGGCCCTGGCTTGCCTCTTGTTCGGCAGCGACAGCGTTAAGGTGGCGTTTCTGCCGTTGATCGCGCTGGGCGGTTTTTATTTGCCGATGGCGCTGCTTGCGGTGGGAATGTCCGACAATATTGCGGCGGTGAACCCGTTGCTGGTCATCCCTTCGATTCTGAAGATTTTTCCGGCCTACCTGGTGGCGTGTCTGTTCCTGGGCTCTGTCGTGGGCGTCAAGGCCTTGGGCCAGTACCTCCTCGGCCTGATCCCACTGCCATTCCTGCCCAACTTGATTGTTAGCTTTCTCTCGCTTTACTTCCTGACGGTGCAAATGCGAGTGCTCGGCCTGATGTATTATTGCAACCGCGAGCAGCTGGGCTGGTTCAAACGCTCGTGATGCGAGGTCGGAGCGATTTGCGCGACGCGGCGAGTCTAAACGGCGACTTCAGCGACGGCGCTGGCCACGGCGGGGCGGCGGATTTCCCGCGCTCGATAGAAACTGGCCAGGCTTTGCTTGGAAGCTTTCAACCCTTCAGCGGCGATGGCGGAGAGAATCCGCTCCTCGGTCATGATGTAGCGGTCGCGTTTGTAAAGCAGATAATCGGCGCGCATGTCCGGCGGCGTCAGGTTCATGGTGACGAGATTAGCGCCGGTGCGCAGGCCGCGACGATAGCCGCTGCCGGGACCGGCCAGGTTCAACGCGCTCACCGCCGGGATCACCCAGTCCGGCCGCAGCAGGCGGAGCATCGCCATGCAGTTCAACGTCACGTCGATGTCGCCGATGGGCGCGTGGGCCAGCGGGGTCGCTTCGCCCGGGATGAAGGGACTGACGCTGCAGCCCGCGAGGGGCAGCAGGCGGGCGACTTCAAAATTCGCCAGCAGCGCGCGCTGGGTCTGGCCGGGCAAACCGACGATGAAACCGGAGCTGACTTTCCAGCCCTCGCGCGCGAGCAGGCGGATGTGTTCGAGCCGTTCGTGGAAGGTGCCGGGGGCTTCCAGCCGTGAATAATCTTTTGCCACCGCCATCTCGAATTTCAGGATGTAGATGCTCGCGCCGGCCGCTTTGAGTTCGGCGTAAAGCCTGGGGTTCAGCGTGCCGAGGCAGACGCTGATGCCGAGAGGTGTTTCGCGGCGCAACGCTTTAATCAACGGAATGACTACCTGGCGCACGGCGACCGGGTCTTCACCGGTCTGGATGTTCACATCGGTGACGCTGGCCGGGCGATGGTGGATGAGCAAATCCGCCAGTTGATCGTATTGCGCGCGGTAGCGGGCCAGGCTGTGATTGTCCCGCCGCATCCCGCAATAGGCGCAGTTTTCGCGGCAAAAGTTGGAAACTTCGACCACCCCGCGAATGAAAACCCGGCGGCCAAAGTGGGGCGCGCCAACGGCGGCGGCACGGGCGTGGAACATCGCCTGGCCTCCGCCACGCAACTTCAGCAGCTCGGCGCTAATCGGGAATGAGTCCATCGCGCGCCAATTAACGGTTATGCCTTTCATTTTGCAAACCAAATTGTTTTCCGGGCGAACTGGGCAGGGTGGCAGCAGTTTTGGCTTGGCGGAGATTCGGTTTTTCGTACCGTTACACAATGTACTCGAAGGATTGGCCCGCGCAATGCGTCGTGGTGATTCCTAGCTTGAACGAAGCCGGGACCATCGGGAGCCTGGTCCGCCAGGTGCGGAGCCAACTTCCATTCGTGATCGTGGTGGATGACGGTTCGACCGACGAGACGGGCAAGCTGGCGGAGGCGGCCGGCGCCGAAGTTGTTCGTCACGAAACAACGCGCGGCAAAGGAGCCGCCCTGGCCTCGGGCTGGCAACGGGCCCAAGCGCGCGGGTTTTTGTGGGCGCTGGACATGGATGGTGATGGCCAACACTCTCCCGCGGACATCCCGGCGATCCTGGCGCGGGCAGGCCAGAGTGAGGCCGCGCTGGTGGTGGGCAACCGGATGGCCGGCCCTTCGGGGATGCCGTGGCTTCGGCGGCAGGTCAACCGCGCGATGAGCTGGTGGCTGTCGCGTTTGGCTGGTTGCGAGTGGCCGGACACTCAATGCGGTTTTCGGCTGGTAAACCTCGAGGCGCTCTCGCAATTGAAACTCCGTTCCCATCACTTCACGGTCGAATCGGAGATGATGCTGGCGTTCGCGGCGGCGGGGCACCGGATCGATTTTGTGCCGGTCGAAGTGATTTACGAGGGGGAGCGGAGCCGAATCCGGCCGCTCAAAGACACCTGGCGGTGGTTGCGGTGGCTGGCAAGGCGCCCGTCGAGATTTTGATCGGCCTGGGCCGGCTTGATTGCCGGACGGACCTTAGATGAATCGCTAACTCTTGCCCATCGCCGCGTGGCTGTAGTCCCTCCATCCGCCCCATAAACTAAAGGGAATGCCCTGTCCTTCCGCCGGCCGCAAACGGAGAGCCAAAATTCGGGAGGGCAGGAGAGCCGCACCGCCGACCGAGCCACGCGGATCCTGATGGAGCATTAACGGATTCGTCAGTTCCATCCTCGTACTTTCGCGAATGGCCGGCTTTCCGGACCTCGTCGAACCGCGCCAGTTCACGGAATGGAGGCGAGGCCGCGCACCGGGCGGCCAACACGATCGTGCGCACGGACTCCGGGAGACGACTGAGTGTGGTGTCGATGAATTCCACCTCCTGCAACTCACACCAGCGCCGAGCCTCGCCCAGGCTCCCAAACCAGCTAAAGTCGTAGCACATGTCCCCCTCGAACAGACGCGACCGCCCCGGGTCGAAATACAAGCGGCGCCGCCGATCCAGCGCGGCCTCCCAATCTTCACGCAGCAGCGACCCACTCATTGCGCGAACCTCACTTCCGTGACCGGATACCACGGCGGCGCGCTGGCCAGCGATCCGAAATGAGTCATGCTACTATTCTGCATAAAATGACTTACATGGCAAGCGCAAAATGCGGCCTTGGCAGGTATGAATTAAATATAACAAACATTGTGCGAATATATATCTGGTGTTGACTGGAAGTCGATTTCAACGGGGAGGGATCGTTCAAGGCTCCGAAAGCAGTCGTTTACTCGATCTTCATTTACCGGCTTCCCAGACCGAACCGACTGTTGCGGCCATTCTGCGCTCCGATCGGCCAATAAACGGCAAATGATTTTCCGATTACGTTTTCCCGCGGAAAATCGCCCCACGTCCTTGAATCCGAGCTGTTCATCGTGTTGTCGCCCATCACCATGTAGTGACGTGGGCCTACGATAAACTCCTGGTTTTCATCCGGAAACAAGGGCGCAAGCCACCGCAGGCCATTGAGTTTGGCGATGTTTTCGTTCAGGTGTCCGGAGTATTGGTCAACCCTGGGCGGGCCATCGAAGGAATAAACGTGCTCGAAGTGAGGGGTCGAGGCGTCCAAACGGCGGCCGTCAATGATCAGGTGGCGATCGTCCCCAATGCGCACGTGCTCTCCGCTGAGGGCGACGAGGCGCTTGATGTAGAATTGCCCCCAATTGACGCGCTGCATCCGCTCGATTCCAGTAGTCTCGAACACGATGATTTCGCCGCGTTTGGGCCGGCGGAAGTTGTAGGTCAGCCGATCCACAAACAAGTGATCGCCGCTGTAAGTTTTCAAGCGAATGACGTCTTCGCCTTTTTTAAAAACTTTTCCCGCCGCAACGGAATCCCACAGCTTGTCCGGCGGAAACCAGACGGTCTGCGTTTGGTCGCCGATTTTGAACCGCTGCCGGAGATTAAATAACAAGAAACGCTGGGGTGTTTCATCGACGGGTGTCAACTTCCCGTCCGCCTTGGCCACGATGTGCTTGTATTGGACGCCGTTGAACCAGAAACTGAAAAGTTGGGCGAAAAAATTGGGCAACGGGACATCGGGCTGATCGATCAGATTCTCCGCGGTAATGCCCCACAGGGTTGGCTGCATCGAGCCGGTTGGAATTTTGAAAGGCTGCAGGAAGAAGGTGCGGATGGCCATGGCCACGGCGATGGCCACGAGCAGCACTTCCACGTTCTCGCGCAGTCCGGCGCTGGGATAAGGCTTGAGCCACTCGTTGGCGGCGTCCTCCAGCCCCTTCATTTTCGCCAGTAACAAGGATTTGTCCCCGTTCAAAGCCAGCGCGGTGCGCAGATCGCCCATGGCCTTTTCAACGTTCAGGCTGGCGTCGGCCGACAGGATGTCGCGCTGCGCGCTCACCAGTTTGTGGACGTGGCTGAGCATGTGGCCGGCCTGCCTGAAGGTGGTCGAGTAAAACCAGCGTAGGTTCATAACGTCGGGCGAGAGTCGATGGTCGAGCCAGCGGAGACAAGCAGAATCCGCCATCCCTTCCGGCGCGCGCCCGGACCCTCGGCCCGCGTGGTGCTGGCCGTCGGCGTCATGTTTTCAAGACTTCGATGAAGGCCTCCTGGGGGATGTTCACCGAACCGAAGGACTTCATCCGTTTCTTGCCTTCCTTCTGTTTCTCCAGGAGTTTGCGCTTGCGCGTGATGTCGCCGCCGTAGCATTTGGCGGTGACGTCCTTGCGCAAGGCGCTCACCGTCTCGCGGGCGATTATTTTTCCGCCGATGGCAGCCTGAATGGCGACCTGGTATTGTTGGCGGGGAATCACTTCCTTCAACTTGGCGGCCAGCGCCCGTCCCCTGCCCTCCGCCTTGTCCCGATGGACGATGCACGAAAACGCGTCCACCGGTTCGCCGTTGACGAGCAGGTCGAGTTTGGTCATGTGGGCTTCCCGATAGCCGGCGAGCTCGTAATCCATCGAGCCGAAGCCGCGGGTGAGGCTCTTGATCCGGTCGTGGAAATCGATCAGGATTTCGTTCAACGGCAGCAGGCTGGTCAGCATCACGCGGCGGGTGTCGAGCGTTTCGGTATGGTCCACCAGGCCGCGCTTTTCGGAGATCAAGGCCATCATGTCGCCGATGTATTCGTTCGGGCAGATCACGAAGGCCTGGATCATCGGTTCCTCGATTTTCTCGATGTAATTTGGCTCCGGCAGAAACGCCGGATTATCGATCTCTTTTGCCGTGCCGTCGGTCAAGGTCACGCGATAAACCACGCTCGGATAGGTGGCGATGATGTCCATATCATATTCGCGCCGCAGCCGTTCCTGCACGATCTCCAGGTGCAACAAGCCGAGGAAACCGCACCGGAAACCGAAGCCCAGGGCGATGGAGCTTTCCGGCTGGTACACGAACGCCGAGTCGTTCAACTGGAGCTTGGCCAAGTTCGCTTTGAGATGTTCGTAGTCCGCGGTATTGATCGGGTAGATTCCGCTGAAGACCATGGGATGGATTTCCTGGAAGCCCGCCAGCGGCGGCGAAGGATTTCGCGCGTCAGTGAGTGTGTCGCCCATTTTGACGTCTTTGGGACTTTTGATGTTGGCCGTGCAATAACCGGTCTCGCCAGTCTGGAGTCGGTCGCGGGTGTAAGGTTTCGGATTGAAGCTGCCGACTTCCTTCACCTCGACCGTTTTGCCCGAGTGCAATAGTTTGACCTGCATTCCGGCCCTCAATTCGCCGTTGAAGACGCGCACGTGCGTGACCACGCCTTTGTAAGTGTCGAAATAGGAATCAAATCCCAGTGCCTGCAACGACGGGGCGCCGGTCGGTTTGGGCGCCGGGATGCGGCTGACGATCGCCTCGAGGATGTCATCGATGCCGAGGCCTTCCTTCGCGCTGGCCAGCACGGCGGACTCGCCGGGAATGGCCAGGATATCCTCGAGCTGCGTCTTGGTTTGCGGCACGTTGGCGTGGGGCAGATCGATTTTGTTGATGACCGGGATGATCGTCAGGTTCTGCTTCATCGCCAGGTGCACGTTCGCCACGGTCTGCGCCTCGACCCCTTGCGCCGCGTCGATGATCAGCAAGGCCCCTTCGCAGGCGCTCAGGCTGCGGGAGACTTCGTAAGAAAAATCCACGTGCCCCGGGGTATCGATGAGGTTCAGCTCGAAGGATTCGCCATTCTTTGCCTGGTAGAGCATGGTGACCGGGTGAGCTTTGATGGTGATGCCGCGTTCCCGTTCCAAGTCCATCGAATCGAGCAACTGCTCCTGCATGTCCCGGGTGGAGATGGTGCCGGTGCGATGGAGGAGGCGGTCGGAAAGCGTCGTTTTCCCATGGTCGATATGGGCGATGATGCTGAAGTTTCTGATGTGCGCCGCGTCCATTGCAGGAAGCCGATGATCGCTCTTCAACGGGCAGAATACTGATGTGGGAGATGAAGAAAAGGCAAAACGCTCCGTGAGCGCCGCCGGCACACCCGCCGCCCCGGCGATGGAAAACGGCGCGATGGGGCCGCCGAAGATTACTCGCCCGGCAGGGAGAAGCTAATGCGAACGGTGGTTTCCTCCCCGGGTTTGCTCTCGATGTCCACGCGCCCGCCCATCAATTCGGTCAGGCGTTTGGCGATGATCAAACCCAGCCCCGCGCCCTGCTGCTCGAAGGTCTTGCGCTCGAATTGCATGTGCGGGCCGATCTTGGGAATTTGGTCGGGGCTAAAGCCGCGCCCGCGATCGGTGACGCTAAAACGAAAGGTGTGGTCGAGTACTTCGGTCGCGACCCGCACCGGCTGGCCCGACTCGGAAAACTTGAAGGCGTTGTCCACCAGTTCTTCGCCGATTTTCTTGAGGTTCTCGGCCGGCACCAGCAGTTTGGTCGGGCCCACATCCAGGGTCAGATCGCTCTCACGCCGGTATTTTCGGGCGATGCCGCGCGCGAGGTCCGGAATGATTTCCTGCACCGCCACGGGCGCCGGCCAGTGGCCGGTCTCGATCTTTTTGGATTCGCTGGCCATCAACTCGATTTGGGAGTACACGAGAAAGTTCTCGATCAGGCGGTGGAGTCGCTGCGCCGATTCGTAGATGTAACGAGCCGATTCGAGCACTTCCTGCGGGGGCAGCTTGGCGTAATTGTCCATCATCAAGCTCGCCAGGCCGAGGATGCCGTTGAGCGGGGTGCGCAATTCGTGCGGCAACGCCAGGGTGATGTTGCCGCGCAATTCATCGAGCTTTTTGTCCGAATGCCGCTGCAGTTCGGCCTGTTTTTCAAGGCGGGTGTTGACGGCGTTCACCAGCTCCTTGTGCGTGAACGGCTTGGTCAGATAATCATCGGCGCCCAGGTCCATGCCGCGGCGCACGCTGATCTTCTCGGTGGCGCCCGAAAGAAAAATGAAGGGAATGGTGGACGTCGTCTCATCCTGGCGCATGGCGGTCAGGGTGGCGTAACCGTCGAGCTTCGGCATGTTGATGTCGCAGATGATGAGATCAGGAACTTGCTCGCGGGCGATTTGAATGCCGGTGACCCCGTCTCCGGCCGCCAAGGTCGTGAAGCCATAAAGGTTCAGCGACTCCGCGATAATCATCGGGATCTCCGGAGTATCATCAATGACCAGGACTTTTTTCATCCGTTCGCAACCACCGCGTCGTTCGGAGTCAACCCGCTGATTTCCACGTGAGCCGGGGTCATGCGTCCAACGTGCCGTGGTTCAAAGGCCCGGGCGTGAAACCGGGCAACCGGCGGTGGCCAGGCCCCTGCCAGGCTCCCCTGCCCTGCCCGTACAAATTTTGGCGCCGGTTTAAAACCGCCGTTCACACACTGGGACCGATCTGAAACCGTTTCCATGTGGAGCAGTTTCAGCAAACGCGATGCCGCTTCCATCGGCGTGGACGATTTCGGTGAAGTGGGATGGCGGCAGGCAGTTTGTCCTTGATATCGCACACCTAAAATTCCTCGTCCTGAGCTGAACGGTCATCGGCACAGCGGGCCAAACGGCAATTTTTGCAGGGTCGTTTTGCGCTGAGTATCGGAACCTAATTGGAAAACCGCCGACCGAGGCAAGGGGTGTTGCGCCACCGGCCCGGTGAGGAGACCGCGCCCTGCCTGGGCGCCAATTTCTCCACCACAGGCATTCATTCTGTCTCCCGATGCTCAGCCAAAGGTCCTTTACGGCCCTTGCAGCGAAGGATAAGTTTCTGCCAATCAGCGAACACCCCGTGCAATTCCGCATCGCGGGACTTTGAAACGTACGGATGGCCAAAACAGATCATCTCGAACTGGGCAACGGCGAAAAAATTGCCATCCTGCACGAAGATCGCTCGGTCATCGCGCTCGATAAACCGCGCGGCTGGATGCTGGTGCCGTACTCGTGGCAGAAAACGGACCGTAATTTGCAAGCGGCCATCAACTCCGCTATCGCCGCGCGCTTATTTTGGGCGCGCTCGCGCAATTTGCGGTATTTGCGCTATATCCACCGGCTTGACGCCGAGACGAGCGGTGTTTTGTTGTTCGCGAAAAACCCGGGCGCGGTGCGGGCGTTGAGCGACCTGTTTGAATCGCGGTCCATGGAAAAAATTTACCTCGCTGTCGCTCACGGCGCGCCCAAACAAAGCGAGTGGCTTTGCCGTCTGAAGCTGGCCCAGAACCCGCGCCAAATTGGGACAGTGAAAGTGGATGCGCGGCACGGGAAAGAGGCCGAAACCCAGTTTCGAGTTTTACAGACCCGAACTGAGCCAGAGAATGAGCGCCCGGGCAGCCCCCACGAGTTGACCCTCATTGAGGCCAGGCCGATCACTGGCCGCACGCACCAGATTCGCGTGCATCTTGCCGCCGGCGGGCATCCGGTGATTGGCGATAAGCTGTACGGCCCCGCACTGGCTGCGGCGAAGGACCGTGATCCACGGCTTGGCTTGCGCGCGGTCGCTTTGTCCTACTCGGACCCATTCACCAAACGCCGGGTCTGGATCCAAGCGCCGTGCGAGGAATTCGTTCGCCAGTTCGGATTTGACGTGCCGAAAGGGTTCGGGGTTGACGTTCCGGGCTGAAGCAGAGGTTTGGTTGGCCTTAAATAAGAGGTTCCCAGTCTGAGGCTGGTTTTATACGCTCGCGGTGATGTTGCGGCGGTTTCCGCCAATCGTCGAATGAAACATATTCTGGCCCTGGATCAGGGGACGACCAGTTCGCGCGCGATTGTCTTCAATGACGCGGGGTCAATCGAGGCCGTCGCGCAACAGGAATTTCATCAGATTTTCCCGCAACCGGGCTGGGTGGAACACGACGCGAACGAAATCTGGTCCACGCAATGCCAGGTCGCCGTCGAGGCCCTGGCGCGCGCGCGGTTGAAGAAGTCGGACCTTGCCGCCATCGGCATCGCCAATCAGCGCGAGACTACGGCCGTCTGGGACCGGCAGAGCGGCGCGCCGGTCGGCAACGCCATCGTCTGGCAGGACCGCCGGACGGCTCCCTTCTGTGAACGCCTCAAGGCGGACGGACTCGAACCGTTGCTGCAAGCCCGGACCGGCCTAGTGGTGGACGCCTATTTTTCCGGCAGCAAGTTGCGCTGGATTTTGGACAATGTTCCGGGCGCCCGCGCGAAAGCCGAGGCGGGCCAGCTCGCCTTTGGCACCATCGACTCCTGGCTGGCCTGGAAATTAACGGGCGGCAGGAAACACATCACGGACGCGAGCAATGCCTCGCGCACCATGCTGTTCAACATTCACAAGGGAAATTGGGATGACGAGCTGCTCGATATCTTCAAAGTGCCGCGAGCGATGCTGCCGGAGGTCCGCGCCTCGAGCGAGATTCATGGCGAGGCGACCGGCGATCTGGCCGGAGTTCCAATTGCGGGAATCGCCGGCGATCAGCAGGCCGCGCTTTTCGGCCAGGTCTGCACGCAGCCGGGCCTGGTCAAGAACACCTACGGCACCGGCTGTTTCCTGCTGATGAACACCGGAACCGAAGCCGTCGCCTCGAAGAACAAACTGCTGACGACCGTGGCGTGGCGGATCGGCAAGCAAACCGAATACGCCCTCGAAGGGAGCGTGTTCGTTGCGGGCGCGGCGATTCAATGGCTACGAGACGGACTGGGCATCATCAAGTCGGCCCCGGAAGTGGAGGCGCTGGCGGCGCGCGTCCCCGACCACGGCGGCGTCTATTTTGTGCCGGCGTTCACTGGACTCGGAGCGCCGCATTGGGACCCCTACGCGCGCGGGACGATGCTGGGCATCACCCGCGGCACGAGCGCCGCGCACGTCGCCCGCGCGGCCCTGGAGAGCATCGCCTTCCAGACGGCCGACCTGCTGCAAGCGATGGAAGCGGATTCGAGCATCCGGCTGAAGGAATTGCGGGTCGATGGCGGCGCGGCGCGCAACAATTTGTTGATGCAATTCCAAGCCGACGTGCTCGGCGTGCCGGTGGTGCGTCCCAAGATCACGGAAACCACGGCGCTGGGCGCGGGATATCTGGCGGGCCTGGCCGTGGGGGTTTGGAAAGACCGCGATGAAATCGCCACCCAATGGAGCGTCGATAAAAGATTTGAGCCGGCGATGAATGCGACAACCCGGGCGAAGCTGCGCGCCGATTGGAGCAAGGCGGTGGAGCGCGCGAAGCGTTGGGCCACGGACGAATCTCAATGAGCAAGGCGAACGGAAGTCTCCCATGAACCGCGACGCGATGCTGCAGGCGCTCACGACGAGGTCCGAACCGTGGGACATTCTCGTGATCGGCGGCGGCGCCACCGGGCTGGGCATCGCGGTGGACGCCGCGGCACGGGGCTATCGCACGGCGCTGGTGGAGCAGAATGATTTCGCGAAAGGGACGTCCAGCCGCAGCACCAAGTTGATTCACGGCGGGGTCCGCTACTTGCAACAAGGCAACGTCGGCCTGGTGTTGGAGGCGTTGCGCGAGCGGGGCTTGCTGACCCAGAACGCGCCGCACCTGGTCAATCACCTCTCGTTCATCGTGCCGAACTACACCTGGTGGGAAGCGCCATTTTACGGGGTCGGTTTGAAAATCTATGATTTGCTCGCGGGCAAGCTTGGCCTCGGCCCGTCCGAACATCTCTCGCGCGAAGAGACGCTGCGGCGCCTGCCGACGCTCGAACCGAACGGGCTTAAGGGCGGCACTATTTATTATGACGGGCAGTTCGATGATGCCCGGCTCGCGATCTGCCTGGCGCAAACGGCGGCCGATTCGGGCGCCGTGTTGATCAACTACATGCCGGTGGTTTCGCTGGTGAAGAAGAACGATCTGGTGCGCGGCGTCGCGGTGAAAGAACTCGAAAGCGGCCAGGAACATGAATTGAACGCACGTGTCGTCGTCAATGCGACGGGCGTCTTTTCCGATTCCGTGCGGCGAATGGACGAGGCGGATGCGGAACCGATGATCGCTCCCAGCCAGGGCATTCATCTGGTCCTCGACAAGTCCTTCCTGCCCGGTGACAGCGCCGTCATGGTTCCGAAGACCGATGATGGGCGTGTCCTTTTCGCGATCCCCTGGCACGGCCGTGTGCTTATCGGCACGACCGACACGCCGGTTTCCGAAGCCCAACTTGAACCGCGTCCGTTGCCCGAAGAAATCGAGTTTCTGCTCACGCACGCGGCCCGGTATCTCACCAAGGACCCCAAGCCTGGCGACGTCTTGAGCGCCTTCGCGGGGCTGCGGCCGTTGCGCAAGATGGGCGAGATGAAGGACACGGCGTCTCTGCCTCGCGACCACAGCGTGTCGATATCGAAGTCGGGGCTGGTGAGCATCAGTGGCGGCAAATGGACGACCTACCGTAAAATGGCGGAAGACGCGGTGAATCAGGCGGCGTTGGTGGCTGGACTTGCGGAGCGCCCTTGCCCGACGGCCAATTTGCGTTTGCACGGCTGGCGCAACGGCGAAGGGAAGCCGCGGCCAGCGCGCGGGGCGGGAGAAGTGTGGGAGGGTTACGGAACCGATGCGGCATTCTTGCAGGCGCTGATCAAAGAGCATCCCGGCTTGAATGAATTGTTGCATCCGAAATTGCCTTATCGCGGGGCGGAAGTCGTCTGGGCGGTGCGTCATGAGATGGCGCGCACGGTTGAAGACGTGCTCTCGCGCCGAACCCGCGCGCTTCTCCTGGACGCCCGAGCCAGCGTTGCCATCGCTCGGAAGGTCGCCCGGCTTGCGGCGAAAGAACTCGGGCGCGATCCGAAATGGGAAGCGGAACAGGTGGAGTCGTTCCGCGAGCTGGCGGCAGGTTACGTGCTTGGCTAGCATCATCGTCCCCGCTGGAGGCCGGCTTGCGCTTGACCGGCGGGGCGGTCAGCAACTGGCCGTCCATCCAGGCCGCGCGCTTGCGGATCCAATCTTTCATCCACCGGATTTCATCCTCGTAGCTCTGGCCGGTAAACCAGGTGGGCGACACATATTGGCCCAGGATCGGCCAGCGTTGATAATTGCGGATCTGGGCCTCGCGCAAGAGCGCGGCCAATTCGTCAACGCGCGCCAGAAGGTTGGAAGTCGCGAATGGATTCTGGCGCAACTCCGCCCAGCGCGCCACGCACTTTTGTGAAAAATTCGGGTCCTGGCTCAAGCGGCGGAACCAGCAGATTTCGGTGTTGCGAAGGTGCGGCCAATACCAGCGCCCGACTTGCCAGCCGTCGTAATAATTGGCGTTGCCGAAGCTCAGGTTCCAATCCCAGATGGGTTCGAGCTTGATCTTGCCGCCGCGGTCCTTTTGCAGAAAGGTGCTGTAGCGGAAGCCGTCGATGTTTTTCGACAGCTCGATGAGCCAATGTTGATCGATGAAGGAATCGAGGTCCAGGTAAGCGGCGTAGCCATTGGTCGGATTCATGAAATCCGGGCCATACAAGGCGTTCTCGAATTGATTCATGTAATTCGCCAGCCAGGCGCGCTGTTTAGGCGTCAGTTCGTTGTCCTTCGGATCGACATAGAGGAACTGGACGCCCCGCCGAGTGTAAAAGCCGCCGCCCATGTGGTCGCTATGATCGCGTTTGAACAAGTATCCGCCGGTGATGGCGGGCTCGGCCGTGTCGGATGGGTGGAGCGCGGCGATATCCACGCGGTGTTTGCTTCGCTTGATCTTTTCCATCAATACATAGACCCCTTGATAGTCGCGCTTGCTCAGCCTGCCATCGGACCGGCTAACGAATACCTCCACGAACCGGGTGCGCGGGGCGTAATGGCCCATCTTATTGAATAGCTCATAGGCCAGCACGTCGCGGATCATGCTTTTATCCTGATAGGGCGCGTATAAGACCCATTCCGAATCCTTGGGGAAGCCGAGGAGCGGGACTTTGACCTTGTTCTCGGAATCGTCGCGGGTATGAAAGGTATAGGAGTGCTTGGGAAGCCGGAGCGTGCTTGAGCCTCTAATGTGGATGTCGGCGCGCCCGTCAAAATCCGCCGGACCGGTCAAGGCACTGCGTCCGGAGGCCAGCTCGATGAAGCAGGCGGAGACCGTTGTCTTGTTTTCATGACGAATCTCCTGGCCAAAAGTGTTGATGATGACCAGCGGCAGGTTCGAGGTGAAATTGGTCAAGCCCCGGTCCAGGATAGTATAGGCCTGGGCCGCGGTAACACTGGGCAGCGCGCCCAGATCGTACCCTTTGGCTTTGAATAGAGTCGAACGGTCAATTCTGATCGGAGCGGCATAAATGGGGGAATTAGTGGTCGGTTCAGCGCCATCGAGCGTATAGCAAATCACCATCGAGGCGGAGGGTGCCGTTAGTTCCAAGGATAGCTCGCCGGCATAGACGCCGCCTTTGGCCGAGAAGTTCGGCGGCGGCGCGGGGTTACTGGCGCCGGTTTGATTTGCGAGCGCGGCGAGGCGGGATCGGATGCCGGCTTCGACTTTTCGTTTCGCCGCCACCGCGGGCAAAATAGCAATCCATACATAAGCGGCTAAAAAAAAGCTGGCGCAGCCCAAAGCGCATCCGATGAGCGCCAAAGGAGGGCCACCCCGTTTCCTGGCCAGGAAGCCGGCGCCCGCCGCCGCCGCGCCACAGAGCAACACCAGAAGAAACGCCGACGCCGACTGACCGAAGAGGATCAGCCAGGAGGTGATCCCCAGCACCACGCTCGCTATCGCCCAAGTTAAGTTTTTGCCCACCGCGATAAATTCCAGTTCTGCCAACGCTTCTTCACGCCGGACCCTGTGTCAAGGGCCGGCCAGCGGATTTCCGCCCCGTGGAAAGCCGCGGCGGGAAAGTGAGTCCCACGATCCATTGAACGGGCGAAACACAAACCGCTCGCGCGGGAAAAGTCAAACCAATGAAAATCCGCCTCGTTACATCGGCGGCTACCCGGCGGCTACGGCTTCTTGAATCGGCCCGAAGTGCTTCCTCGCGTGTGGTTAAATTTGGGTGCGCGGAGCGTGGCTGCCGGCTAAAGCCGGCGTTCCATTGCGGCCGGAACGCTGGCTTTAGCCGGCAGCTTCGCACCCACTTCCAATCGCACCCTTCTTCCTCACTGAGGCGAGTGCGATCTTGCTTTTCGCCTGGTGGCGTGGCCTAGTGGTTCCGGATTTGAGCCAGTAGTTTGCGATGAACTCCAACCGCAGGTACGGAGCGTGGGCTGCCGAAGCAGATCGGGCCAGCGGCCTCATCAGACAACTGCCAGCCGTAAGAGCGCGTCTTAAAGATCGCCCGGTCAGGGGACCGGGCCTACATGGCCCCGGGATTCTGGGCATTGCCTGTAGGCCGCGTGCCCTCACGCGGCGTTTGCCCGCAATTTTAAAACAGGCTCTAGGCCTTGGGCTTTTGGGCTTCGTTGTCATCGGGTGTGGCCGGCACAAAGATTCGGCTGGCCGCGCGTCCAGGCCATCAGTCGAGGCCGGCCAACCGGCATTCTCGAGCGGACGCATTCCGCCGCCGGGCCAGGCGGCCGCCGACCTCCGCGCGGAACGTCGCGTTTCCTCCCTCCACGCGACCCTCGCGTGCGAGACGCGCGCCCTTCCTGACGCCGGCGCGCTGAAAAGCCTGGTCCTGGTGGCAGCGAAAACAGAACCCGAACCGGTGGCGCCGGGTAACGCCCCACGGCTGATCGTCACGCTGCGACACGGGCCGGAAGTGGAAAAGATGCGGTTGCACCTCGAGGTAAATGGGCAAAACCAGGAACTCGAGGCGAAGGGTGATGCCGCGGCGGCGTCCGCGGCCGCCACCACGCTCGAAACTCGATTGACGGTTCAATTCCCCAGTCTGCCGCGCGGGACGCTCGTGCGGTATTGGGTCGAAGCGGAGGCGCCGGGCCGGGAGTTGCAGCGGCTGCCGTCGCAAAGCTCCCCCACGCCGAATTTCGCGTTTTATGCGCAGGCCAAGCCGCTGGGCTGCCAACTCCCCTGCTACGAACTTAAGATGGAGCCAACCGACGTCATGGCCCTGGAGCGCAACGCCTTCGCGAATGACACCTATCCCGCCACCTTCGTCGCGAACGGGCAGGTCTATGACCGGGTCCAAGTGCGCTATCGCGGGCAGTGGGCGCGAAGCTGGCCGAAAAAGCCGCTCAAGATTTTTTTCAACCACGACAAGCTGTTTGAAGGACGCCACTGCCTGAACCTGAACTCCGGCTGGCGCGATCCGGCGTTCGTGCGGGAAACGCTCGCCTATCAAACCTATGCCGCTTGCGGCGTGCCCGCGCCCGAGTCCCGCATGGTGCGCCTTGAGCTTAACGGCCAATTCCGAGGTCTGTTCGTCGAAATCGAGCAGCCGGAGAAGGCATTCCTCAGCCGCGTGCACCTGAAGGGCGCGGCGGTGTTCAAGGCGATTTCCCGGTCCAACCAGGCGGATGAACGATCGCTCGGCCGTGAAGAATCCTATCGCGCCCATTACGACATGGAGACGCAGAAAGAGGAAGGTTTTCGCGAACTGCGGCGGTTCTGCCAGGAACTTTCGCGCGCGACGAACACGCTGGATTTTTTTACTCAGCGCGTGGACCTGGAGAAATACATCAACTACCTGGCGGCGAGCACGCTCATCCAACACTGGGATGGGTTCAACAAGAACCATTTTCTCGTCTATGACGCGCGCGATTCGCAGAAGTGGTTTGTGGTGCCGTGGGACCTCGACCGCACGTTTGGCGATCATTGGCACGGGTCGTTCGAGGAAGCGCACCTTCCGCTATTGCTCGGGACGCGGCAGTTGCCGGGCGTGACGGGTTGGAACCGGCTGGCGGATCGCTTTTTCAGCGAGCCGGCCTTGCGCGCCCGATTCCTGGACCGACTCGAAGAGTTGCTGGCGAAGGAATTCACGACCGAGAAGCTGTTTCCGGTCCTCGACCGGCTCGAGTCCGAGATCGCCCCGGAAGCAGCCCTCGATCGGCGCCGCTGGCCAGGCCCGACCGGCGACCTCCAGAGCGGGATCGCTCAAGTTAAACGATTCATCGAGCGCCGGCGGGCCTATTTGCTGCGCGAGTTGAAGGACCTGCGCCGGAACGAAGCGCCTCCCGCGGGCCAGCCGGGCGCGCTGCAAAGCCGCAGCTAACAGCCTGTTTTAAAAATCCGCCAAAGCGCCGCGTGAGGGCACGCGGCCTACACGAAACGATGCGATTTCGGCAACCTTGTAGGCCCGGTCCCCTGACCGGGCGATTTTCAAAACACGCTCTAAGGCTGTTTGGCGCCGCGATAGAAACGGCAAGGTTATGAAGATAAATCAAGCGGGAACGCATCTGGACCACATGCTGCGGCAAACGCGGCTGCACCACGTTCAACTCAGCTCGATGGCGGACGTGAAGGCCAACATGCTCCTGACGATGTCGTCGGTCGTCATCACCTTGTCGGTGCCGCACATCTTTAAACCGGATCTCAAATGGCCGCTGCTGGTGCTGGTCGGGTTCTGCCTGATCACCGTCGGCCTGGCGGCATACGCGGTGATGCCGAAAGTGCCCTTGTCGCCGAAAGTGGCGAAGCCGCCGGATATCCGGAGCCCGAAATTCAACTTGCTGTTTTTTGGAGATTTCACGCAGCTTGACTACGCGCAGTTCGCGACGGCGATGGAGGAGGTGATGAACGATCCCAGCCGCACCTACGAAGCCCAGATCCGGGAGCTTTATACGCTGGGCACGTTCCTGGCGACGAAGAAATATCGGTTTCTGCGGCTGGCCTATGTTTCGTTTATCGCGGGCCTGTTCGTCAGTTTCATCACGTTACTGTTCACGGCGGCGCTGCCTTGAGCGGCGCAGAATGTCGTTGCGCTAGCCGGGCGCTCGATCGCCGTGGCCCGGCCGACGGAAAGTTCTGGAACATGGTCCCGCAGATTGATGAACAATTCGTAGAATGGCTCGTCGCCCCGGAGCGGCTGGACGAACTGCTGGCGGAAGGTTGGCGTCATTTCGGCCCGGTCTTTTTCCGTTATTCAAGCATGGAGTGGAACGGCGCCTTGGTGCGCGTGCAGCCGCTCCGCGTCGTGATCGCGGATACTTCTCCTTCCAAGAGCCAGCGGCGGGTGCTGCGGCGCAACGCGGACCTCAAGCTCAGCGTGCGGCCGACGAGGATCGACGACGAACGGCGGCGGCTGTTTGAGGCGCATAGACGGCGGTTCACGGAGAAGGCGCCTGAGGCGCTGGAGGAGTATCTTGGCGGCCAACCGAGCGTCTGTCCGTGCGAAAACGTCGAGGTGGGGTTGTATCAGGGTGAGCGGCTTCTGGCGGCGAGTTTTCTGGACGTGGGGCGTTGCGCCGTCTCGAGTGTCTATGCGATTTTCGATCCGGCGGAGGGCCGGCGGAGTCTGGGCACCTGCACTATGCTTTGGGAAATCGAGCACGCGCGGGAACGAGGCTGCCGGCATTATTATCCGGGTTACGCCTTTCATGAATCGTCGAAACTCGATTACAAGAAGCATTTTAAAGGCGTGGAGTGGTATGACTGGCAGGGCCATTGGCGGCCGCTAGTTGGAGACGGGCGGGCAGGAGAAGTCCAAGTTGGGTAGCGAACGAACGTTTTGGAGTTTGCCAGGCGCGCGCGCTTGGCGTAGAAATTTTGCTCCCGGAACGGCGGGCGACTATGAAACCTGACGTGGAAGTCTATGATACGACCCTGCGCGACGGCAGCCAGGGCGAAGGCATCAATTTCTCGGTCGCGGACAAACTCCGCATCGCCGAGCGGATCGACGCTTTCGGGATTCATTACATCGAAGGCGGCTGGCCCGGCTCCAATCCCAAAGACATCGAGTTCTTTGCGGAGGCCAGGCGGAAAAAGTTGAAACACGCGCGGCTGGCGGCCTTCGGCTCGACGCGGCGCAAAGGCGTCCCGGTCGAAAAGGACGACCAGGTGCGCTTGCTGCTGGAGGCGGAAACGCCGGTCGTCACGATCTTTGGCAAGACGTGGCTGCTGCACGTGGAGGAAGTCCTGCGCACGACGCCGGACGAAAACTTGCAGATGATCGGCGACACGATCCGCTTCCTCAAGGACCACGGGAAATTCGTGATTTATGACGCCGAGCATTGCTTTGATGGATTCAAGGATGATCCGGAATACGCGCAGGAAACGTTTCAGGCCGCCGCCCGCGCCGGCGCGGACATTGTCTGCCTGTGCGACACCAATGGGGGCAGTCTGCCGAATGAAATCAGGGAGGTGACGGCCGCCGCGCGGAAAAGGCTGGCCGTGAAGCTGGGGATCCATACGCATGACGACATTGGCTTGGGCGCGGCGAATGCGCTGGCGGGGCTGGAGGCGGGCGCCAGCCACGTGCAGGGGACCATCAATGGGTACGGCGAACGGACGGGCAATTGCAACCTCACGAGCGTGATTCCAACGGTCGCGCTGAAGCTGGGCCGGCATTGCATCCCGGAACACTCGCTGGCGAATTTGAAGGAGCTTTCGCAGTTCGTGGATGAAATCGCGAACATTCGCCACAATCCGCGCCAGCCGTGGGTTGGCTCGGGGGCGTTTTCGCACAAGGGCGGGACGCACGTCAACGCCGTGCAAAAAGTCGCGCAGAGTTATGAGCACATCGACCCCGCGCTGGTGGGCAACACCCGCCGCGTGCTGGTGAGCGATTTGGCCGGACGCAGCAACATCGTAATGAAGGCGCAGGAACTGGGTTTCAAAATCACGAATGAGACGCCGGAGCTTAAGGCGATCCTGGCGCGGATCAAGGACCTGGAACACCAGGGCTACGAATTCGAGGCGGCGGAAGGGTCGCTGGCGTTGCTCATCCGAAAACTTTTGCGGCGGCAGGAACCGCCGTTCGCGGTGGATGGCTATCACGTTTCGATGCGCCGGGAGGGGAGCACTTCGATTTGCGAGGCGACGGTCAAGGTGCGCGTGGGCGCCGAACAAGCCCACACCGTGGCCGAAGGCGATGGGCCGGTGAATGCGCTGGACTCCGCGCTGCGCATGGCGCTGGTGCGATTTTATCCGGAGCTGAAGCGAGTGGCGCTCACCGACTACAAGGTGCGAATTCTCGACCGCGGATTGCCCGCTGATGGCCCGCGGAATAGCGGGCCGGCCGCCGGGAAGGATTCGCCGGTCGAATCCGGCACCGGGGCGAAGACGCGGGTGTTGATCGAGTCCAGCGATGGGAAGGCTGCCTGGGGGACGGTGGGGGTGAGTTACAACATTATCGACGCGAGCCTCCAGGCGCTGGTGGACAGCATGGAGTACGCGTTGATGCGGAGAAAGTAAGGCATGGCCGAACTCTCCAAAGGGTACGAACCGCGGCCGGTCGAATCCAAGTGGTATCAATTTTGGCTGGACCGGAACTGTTTCGTCGCCAATCCCGCTTCGCCCAAGCCGGCCTATTCGATCGTCATGCCGCCGCCCAATGTCACGGGGGTCCTGACGCTGGGTCACGTCCTGAATAACACGATCCAGGACATCCTGGCCCGCAAAGCGCGGATGGAAGGCAAGGAAGTGCTCTGGCTGCCGGGGACCGACCATGCCGGGATCGCCACGCAGACGGTGGTCGAACGGACGCTCAAGAAACAGGGGCTGATCCGGCATCGCAACGACCTGGGGCGCGAAAAATTTCTGGAAAAGGTCTGGGAATGGAAGGAGAAGCACGGCGGCATCATCATCCAGCAGCTCAAGCAGCTCGGCTGTTCTTGCGATTGGACGCGGGAGCGCTTCACGATGGACGCCGGCTTTTCGCGGGCGGTGGCGGAGACCTTTGTCGATCTCTACAAGAAGGGCCTGATCTACCGGGGAAAGCGGATGGTCAACTGGTGTCCGGCTTCGCTCACGGCGCTTTCCGACGAAGAAGTGACGATGAAGGAGCAAATCGGCGTCCTCTACTACTTCAAAGTCGAAGTGGCCGGGCAGCCGGGCACGTTCCTCACGATTGCCACGACGCGGCCGGAGACGATCCCGGGCGATACGGCGATCGCGGTGAACCCGAAGGATGGCCGTTATGCGAAGTTCATCGGCCAGCGCGCGATCCGTCCCCTGCCCCCGGAATTGCCGCCCGAGGAAAAGCTCCTGCCGATCATTGGCGATGAGCACGTGGATTTCGAGTTCGGCACCGGCGTATTGAAAGTGACGCCGGCGCACGACCCGGCCGACTTTGATATTGGCCGGCGCCACCAACTGGCCATTCGGGAAGTCATCAACGCGGACGGCACGATGAACCAGGCCGCCGGGCGGGACCTCGCCGGGCTGGACCGCTTCGCGGCGCGCAAGGCCGCGGTGGAGAAACTGAAAGAGCTGGGGGCGTTGGAACGAGAGGAGACTTACAAACACAACGTCGGATTCAGCGAGCGGGCCGACGTGCCGATCGAGCCGCGGCTCTCCGAGCAATGGTTCCTGAAATATCCGAGCCAGAAGGCGGCGCGAGAAGTGGTCGCCAGCGGCCAGATGAAATTCTTCCCGGACCGATGGGCCAAGGTCTATGACCACTGGATGGGCGGCTTGCAGGATTGGTGCATCAGCCGCCAGCTTTGGTGGGGCCATCGGATTCCGGTGTGGATACAAGGCGCGAAGACATTATCGCTCGCTCAAGCGGAAGGAATTGATGTCGAAAGTTTTTTAAACAAACTGGCGCAGAAAGATTCCGGAGTCGCTTATCAGCGTTGTCCTGTCGGTGGCGCGGCCCCGGCGGGCGGTATTGTCAGCCAGTTTGAGCGCCGCGTCGCCATTGCGCCGGGACGTGAAGAAGTGGTTGAACAATTGGAACTGCTTGGTTTCACGCAAGACCCCGACGTGCTGGATACCTGGTTTTCGGCGTGGCTGTGGGCGTTCGCCACGATGGACGAACCGACGCGCGCCAAGTTCTATCCCACTTCGGTGCTGGTGACGGCGCCGGAGATTATTTTTTTCTGGGTCGCGCGGATGATCTTCGCCGGTTTCGAGTACACGGGGCAGATGCCGTTCCGCCACGTCTATTTCACCGGCATCATCCGCGACAAACTCGGGCGGAAGATGTCCAAGAGCCTGGGCAATTCGCCCGATCCACTCGACCTCATCGCCAAGTATGGCGCCGACGCCCTGCGCCTGGGCATTATGCGCTCGGCGCCGCTGGGGCAGGACATCATTTTCGACGAACAGCACGTCGAGCTGGGCCGCAACTTCTGCAACAAGCTTTGGAACGCCTGCCGTTTCCGGCAAATGCAGGGCGGCGAAACGCAGGGGGAGATCGATCCCAATCGGCTCCGCAGCGACGACAAATGGGTCTTGCTGAAACTCAATCAGGCCATTCGCGAGATCACCCAGTCGCTGGCCGAATACAAATTCCATGAAGCGACGCAAACGCTCTACCGCTTTTTCTGGAGCGAGTACTGCGACTGGTACGTCGAAGTGACCAAAGCCATCTTCCTGGGCGCGGACGCCGCGCAAAAGGCCAACACGCTCGCGGTGATGGACTTCGTTCTGTCGCACACCTTGCGATTGCTCCATCCCTTCCTCCCGTTCATCACCGAGGAACTCTGGCACGGCATGGGGTATCACGAGGAGATGCCCGCCGAGCAAGGCGGGCAGACGATCCTGTTCGCGCCCTGGCCCCGGCCCTTCGAGGCGGAGTTCCGCGATCATTACAGTCTCGACGATTGCTACCAGGGATTCGTGAACTTGAAATTTGACCTGATCACGCAAGGCCGCAACCTGCGCCGGGAGGCCAACATTTCCGCGAACAAGAAAGTCAAGTTCGTGCTCCGCCCGGCGAACGACCTGGCGCCAGGCGACGCCGAATCCATCAAGCTGCTGCTCAACGCCGAGACCTTTGAAATCAATCCCGATTACGAGCCGAAAAAGGGCACCCTCACGGCCCACACGCCGCTGGGCGAGTTATATCTGCCGACCGAGGGGCTGATCGACGTGGCCGCGGAGAAAGCGCGCCTGGCGAAAGAGTTGGAAAAAGTCGAAGCGGAAATCGTCAAGGCGGAGCAGAAGCTGAACAACCCCGCTTTTGTCCAGAAAGTGCCGCCGCCCGTGCTCCAGGAACACAAGAAGCGCTTGGCCGATTGGCAATCCAAACGCGCGCACTTGCGGAAGGCGCTGGCGGATTTGGGACAGAGTTAGCCGCCCGTTGAAAAATGCCGCTTCCCGTAGCAGCCGAGGTAACGAGGCTCAAATTTCCTCGAAAACACAAGCGATGTGAGAGCCTCCTCACGTCGGCTGCTACTTTCCTAACCGGCTGCTAGCGGCGAAATCGATTTCTGCGATTGTGTCAGCGAATTCGGGAACGAGTTTTGAATATGCACAAAAGCGCCGCGTGAGGGCACGCGGCCTACCGGAAACGATGCGATTTCGGTACGCTTGCAGGCCCGGTCCCCTGACCGGGCGGTTGTCAAAACACGCGCTAAGGTCTGCGGTTGAAAGGGTGCGGAGGAAGCCGCGGGTAAGGCTGCGATGTTTGGCTCCCCTCCCCTGCCCTCTCGGTGAACCTTGCTGTGAATCACGTCACAGGTTGCGCCGCTCTGAGCGGCGCGGACGGCGCGGCGCGCCGTCCCTACCTGGCAAACACGGTGGTGGGGACATCGCGCCGCAATGTCCCCGCCCGCGTCGTAGCGGGCGGAATGAATCAACGCCGCTAGGATGTCAACTTCCTCATCCCGGAGGGATGGTTGAGAATAGCCCGGCGTTTCAACGCCGGGACAGCGGTGAACAGGCGCCAAGTCCCGGAGGGACGGCTGAAAGGGAGCGCTTCAGCCGTCCCTCCGGGACTTATCCCTCAGGCGGCTCAAACCCGGCGTTGAAACGCCGGGCTATTCTCGCTTGTCCCTCCGGGACAGAAACAGCCCCCGTCACCACAAGTCCTAATGTCATCGAGGGGAACGAATCGGGCGCCACGGGCGAGTCACGTCACACGTTGCGCCGCTCCGCGCGGCGCGGACGGCGCGGCGCGCCATCCCTACCTAACGAAAGATGAACGCAGCTTCCTCCAAGCGGGCGCTGGCGGTGGCCGTCACCGCCGCGCGGGCCGCGGGCAAGATGATGCGCGAGCATTTCCGGTCGCCGAAGAAGATCACCCTGGCGACGCAATACGATATTAAACTCGAACTGGATCTGCTCTGCCAGAAGCGGATTGAAAGGACGTTGCGCCGCGCCTTCCCCAAAATCGCCCTGCTGGGCGAAGAAGGAATGGCCGGCGACCCGAAGGCCGAGCAGCGCTGGGTCGTCGATCCGATCGATGGCACGGTCAATTTCACCTACGGGATTCCGCACGCCTGCGTTTCGATTGCGTTGCAAGTCCAGCGTCAGACTGGCGGCGATAGCCATCGGAGGAGACAGCAAGCGGCGCCGTTCGAGACGGTGCTGGGGGTCGTCTATGATCCGTTTTGCGATGAATTGTGGACGGCGGTGCGCGGCGGGCCGGCGCGCCTGAACGGAAAGACCATTCGGGTGAGCGGCCGCACTCGGCTCGATGAAGCGATCGTCTCCCTTGGGTTCGCCAAACAGCCCGCGACTTTGAAACGGATGCTGCCGGTCTTCAACGATCTGATCCATCGCGTCCGCAAAATCCGCATGATGGGCGCGGCGGCGCTGGCGATGGTGTACGTGGCCAGCGGGCGGCTGGATGCCTATACCGAATACGGAGTGTGCTTGTGGGACATCGCGGCGGGCGGATTGATCCTCGAATGCGCCGGGGGTGAGTTTTGGCGGCGGCCGGTCGCGGGCGATGAAGCCTATTACGTCATCGCCAATAATGGCCGGCTGCGGCGGCAACTTGAAAAAATCGGCTGATGGGTTATCTGATTAGGTGGTTACAGGGTGTTTTGAGAATCGCCCGGTCAGGGGACCGGGCCTACACGAGCCCGGGATTTCGGCCATTTCCTGTAGGCCGCGTGCCCTCACGCGGCGTTTGCCGGCAATTTTAAAACAGGCTCTGAGAAAGTTGAACAGGAGCAAACGGAGAGAACAGAGAGTCGGTTTTCTGTCTCCGTTACCTCCGTGTGCTCCTGTTGAATGCGTTTGGTTGGTCTCGGCGGCTGCGGCGGCAACTTAAAAAAATCGGCTGATGGGTTATCTGATTAGGTGGTTACAGGGTGTTTTGAGAATCGCCCGGTCAGGGGACCGGGCCTACACGAGCCCGGGATTTCGGCCATTTCCAGTGGGCCGCGTGCCCTCACGCGGCGTTTGCCGGCAATTTTAAAACAGGCTCTGAGAAAGTTGAACAGGAGCAAACGGAGAGAACAGAGAGTCGATTTTCTGTCTCCGTTTTCTCCGTTTGCTCCTGTTGAAGGCGTTTGGTTGGTCCCGGCGGCTGCGGCATTCGCACCGATTCCCGAATCCACCCTCGGGCGAGGGGCGACTCTCCCAGCCCCGTCGGGGCGGCATATTTATAAATTGTAGCCAACCTTATGAACCGACTTACTTGCTGTTTGCTCTTCGCGCTCCTGTGGGGCGCGGCGGCGCAGGCGGGCACGCTGGCCCAGTTCCGCACGACCGTGGGCGACCTGGACGTGGAACTGTTCGACCAGGACAAGCCGATCACCGTCCAGAATTTCCTGCGCTACGTGCGGGGCGGCGTTTATCAGAACATGTTTTTTCACCGGTGCCTGCCGGGATTTATCGTGCAAGGGGGCGGCGAGGCGGTGGCGGACCCGACGAGCCTGGATCCTTTCACACAATACTATGGCGTTACGGAATTCGCGCCGATTACCAATGAATTCAACGTGGGGCCGCGGATCAGCAATGCGTACGGGACGATTGCCATGGCCAAGCTTACAGGCATCACGAATTCCGCGACGTCGCAATTCTTTTTCAACCTGGCGGACAACGGCTCGAACCTGGATGTTCAAAACGGCGGGTTCACGGTTTTTGGCCGGGTGCTGCGCGGGACCAACGTGTTGGAGAACTTCAACGCCCGCAACAAAGCGACCTATGCCGGCATCCAGGACTTAAGAGTCTGGCTCCCCGGCAATCCGGCCGCGGGTTTGTTTAGTGACCTGCCGGTTTCATACAATGGGTTCTCTTATCCGCGGTACATCGATCTTACATACGTCTTCGACATTTCGCTGTTTAACATCCAGGTGAAGCTCGGGACCAATCGCGTGCCGCAGATTTCCTGGAAGAGTATCGCCGGGCAAACCAACTACGTCGAATACAGCGCGCTGACGAACCGGCCGCCGCAATGGTCGGTCCTGGGCTGGAAGCTCGGCGACGGCAACGTGATGACGATCACGGACACGAGCGCCAATTTGAGGAAGCGGTTCTATCGCGTGCGGGTGGATTACTGAGGAGCGCGTTTTGGGAATCGCCCGGTCAGGGGACCGGGCCTACAAGGTTGCGGAAATCGCATCGTTACGTGTAGGCCGCGTGCCCCCACGCGGCGTTTGCCGGCAAATTAAAAACACGCTCTGAGGAAGTTGAACAGGAGCAAACGGAGGGAACAGAGACTCGATTTTCTGGCTCCGTTACCTCCGTTTGCTCCTGTTGAACGGGTTTGGTTGGTTTCGGCGGCTGCGGCGCTCGCACGGACTCCTGAATGCACCCGATGGCGAGCCGCGCCTTCCCGATTTCGAGTTATTGGTTTGGTTTCGACACAAAAATCCGCGTCGAATTGTTTTTCGTGCCCCAGCCGACGATCCAGCCGCTGGCGTTGACCGCTTCTGCCGTGGTCAGCGTCCAGCCGGTCGGATTGCTGACTTTGGTAATCAGGTCGTGCATGATGCTATCGTCGTAGCACACAAACGCCCGCTGCGAGTTGGTCACGGTGTTGCTCGAATGGCCGACGATTGTGCCGGTTGTGTTGATCGCGAGGGCCACGCTGTAATTGTCGCCTGAAAGCACGCCCAGGTCATCTGGCGCACTGTGCAAGCAGCCACGCGATGTCCCGGCTGTAAGGCGCATCAGGGCCCGGTTGCCAGACGCCCTTGACGGGGAGGAACGTCCGCGCATCGACCCAACGGTGCTGTTCCACGTGGCCGTCGGAAAACGAAAGCATCCCCGATCGGCTGTGGCGGCTGGCCGGAAGATGCCACCAGGCGTAGTACGCAGGATCGACATCTGGGACGTCCTCCCAGAACACAAAACACCCGTCCTGGATGGTGTCCTCATGCACCTCGATGAAAACCCAGGCTGGACGGCCGATCTGATCCACGCGCGTGATGACTTCCGGTTGGGGCTGTGCCAAGTTGTTGAAGTAAAAGCCCATGTGCCAGTTCATGGCGTAACTGCGCACCCGGGGGTAACGCTGGCCGCCCAGCACGATCGTCGATTTGTCCCCCGGGCATTTATAAACCGCGGAGGATTTAACGTATGGGCCAAGCTGGCTCCGCCTGGAGGCCACCAGCAGCGCCGTGTTGGTGCTGTCGGCGTGGGTCCAAATGCCAGGCATCTCCAGGCCGGTCTCGTAGCTCATCACGCCGGTAACCCAGTTCGTGCGAAATACCTGCCAGTTCTGGTATTCAGTATTGTAGGGGACGTGGGCATCATTCTCGTCACAGTAAAGGAGCCAGGCCAGTTGGAGCTGTTTCTGGTTATTGAGGCAGACGGTGGTTTGCGCCCGGCTCTTGGCCTGGCTCAGGGCGGACAGCAGCAAGGCAGCCAGCACACCCAGGATGGCGATCACGATCAGGAGCTCGATCAAGGTGAAGGCCATCCGTTGCCGCCTCGGCACATGAACCGCGAAGTTTTGGCATTGCATAAAAGCAGGCTGTTGCGGGGCGGCGAGGCTCTCGCCGCCCCGCCTTAAACGTCACTGGTTTGGCGCAAGCATTAACGCGATGTTATATCCGCTCTTGTAGCCCCAGGCGACAATCCAGCCGCTGGCGTTGATGCCGTACGCCGCCTGCAGAGTCCATCCGTTGGGATTGCTCACTTTGGTAATCAAGTCATGCATGATCCCGTCGTCGTAGCAAACGAAGGCTCGTTGCACGCCGGCCGCGTTCCTGGAATAACCGACGGTGGTGCCGGTCGTGTTGATGCCGAGGGCCACGCTGTAATTGTCGCCCGAAATCACGCCCAAGTCATCTTGCGGATTGCAGCAGCCAGGCGATATCCCGGCTGTAAGGGGCGTCAGGGCCCCCTTGCGAGACGCCCTTGACAGGCAGGAAGGTCAGCGGATCGACCCATCTGTGCTGCTCCACGTGGCCGTCGGAAAACGAAAGCATCCCCGAGCGGCTGTGGCGGCTGGCCGGCATCTGTCCCCAGCCATACCTGGCAGGATCGTCATCACCGATGTAGTCGAAGAACCAAAAGCATCCATCAGTGATTGTATCCTCATGCTCCTCGATGAAAACCCAGGCGGGACGGCCGATTTGTTCTCGGCTCGTGATGACGCCAGGCGCACCCTTCTCCAGCCAGTCGCCCATTTGCAGGTTCATGGCGTAACTCCGCACCCGCGGGTAACGCTGGCCGCCCAGTAGGATCGTCGATTTGTCGCCCGGGCATTTATAAACCGCGTACGATTTAACGTAAGGCCCAAGCTGGCTCCGCGTGGAGGCCACGAGCAGCGCCGTGTTGGTGCTGTCCGCGTGGGTCCAACGACCGGGCCACTCCTGATCGGTCTCATAACTCATCACACCGTCAACCCAGTTCGTTCGAAATACTTGCCAATTCTGGTGCCAAGCATTGTAGGGCACCTGGTCGTCATTCTCGTCGCAATAGACGAGCCACGCCAATTGGAGTTGTTTCAGGTTGTTGAGGCAGACGGTGGTCTGCGCACGGCTCTTGGCCTGGCTCAATGCGGACAGCACCAAGGCAGCCAGCACGCCCAGGATGGCGGTCACGACCAGCAGCTCGATCAAGGTGAAGGCCGGCGGTCGCCCGGTGGCCGCCGGGATCGCTGATTGTTGGCATGGCATAAAAGCAGGCTGTTGCGGGGCGGCGGCATTTCCGCCGCCCCGCGTTCAACGTCACTGGTTTGGCGCCAGAACGAACGCCCTGGCATATCCGTAAGTGTAGCCCCAGCCGACAATCCAACCGCTCGCGTTTACGGCTTGGGCGGTGGCCAGCGTCCAGCCGGTGGGGTTGGACACTTTGGTGATCAGGTCATGCATGATTCCATCGTTGTAAGAGACGAACGCGCGCTGAACACCGGTCGAGGGGTTCCTGGAATAACCGACGGTTGTGCCGGTCGTGTTGATTGCGAGGGCCACGCTGTAATTGTCGCCCGAAAGCACGCCCAGGTCAACATATCCGTCGTTGATGCCCGTGTTGCCGGCCTTCCAGTAGGCGTGAAATTGGCCGCTCATCGTCGCCGAACCGCCGACCACTTCATCCAGGTCGTTAATCCCGTCGGCCTCGCTATTGAAGCTGACGCCACCGAAGAGCGTCCCGAGGTCATCCTTGGCAGGATCGATGTTAAAGAACACTCCACCGGCAGTGCGGAAGCCGTGAAAGCTGACGTTGTCCGCCTCGATCATGGCTTTGCCGACGATGCGACCGTCTACATTGACGCCATTTGCATAACTCGCCTTAAGTGGAGGGTTGTGCCTGTCCAAGCATCCCATGTCATTCGGCGTTGACGGATCAGACCAGAAGACGGCGCGCTGCGTGTCAAAGTTGTTGTCGCAGAACCCGACGATGTGGCCAGACGCGCTGATCGCGGTCGCCTGATTGTCGCCGAAGCCCAGCGTGGCCAGCACGCCGATAACGCCGCTGCTCCAGGTGACAGGGTAGAAGGTGCCGACATCGGAGGTCGCGTAACCGACTACCAAACCGGAATCATTCACCCCCAAAGCCCAGCTTTGGGCGGCGCCCCCCGACTCCAGCGCGCCGAGGTCGGTGAGGGTGCCGTTGAGCCAACTGAAGCCGTGGACGTGCTGGTTGCCGCTGACTGGCTGGAACATGCCGACAACCGTCGGAGCAGGAGTGGCCCCGTTGATGCCCATACCCCAGGAGAGAGATATGGGGCCGGGCTGCCCGATGGCGGTGATGGTGTACATCAGATTTGACGGCGGGGGGCTGTCGTTGTCGGAGATGCTCATGATCGCGGAGGAGGGACTGCCCACGAGGTAATTCGCGTTGGGCAGGAGGTCCAGTTCAACCGTCTCGGTCCCTTCGTAGCGGCTGTCTTGCACCGGGGTGAGGTTGAGCACGGCGGTGGTCTGGCCGTTGGCAATGGTGACCATCGGAGGCATCTGGCTGAGGGTGTAGTCCCAGCCGAGCAGCGCCCGGCCCGTTCCGGTCGGGAGCTGATAAAAGACGAACAAGTCCCCAATGGCGTTGCCGGTCCTGGTGAAGGTGAACGTGGCGGGAGTGGGGCCGTTCTCCGAAGCGGTGCCGTTGGCCACGACGGTGACGGTCGGCAGGGAGTTGGCCGGGATGATTGTCACCGTGGCATTGTTCGGCGTGCCAACGACGTAACGAGGCGGGTTTGGAAAGACGGGTGTGTCGTCCTGCACGAAGAGGATCGCGGTTTGCGGCGGCTCCGCAAGGCCCTCCTGCGCCGGGGTGAGCACGATGGGGAGGGAGGCAGAACCGTTCAGATCGTGGCTTGGAAGGGAGTGCCAGAGTAATTGATCGACGGAGGCGTGGCGAGCAAGTAATCCTCGCCGACGGTCGCGGCGGTTCCCCCCAGGGCCAAATTCACGGTCAATGGGCCTGTCGTGCCGCCAACACGAGTGATCGTGAAGGTTGCACTCACCGGCCCGGCCTCATAGGCGGTAGTGGGGTTAGCGGCGACCGTGACGTACGGACTGCCCCAGTTGCAGAGAGCCGTGGTGACGGCCTCGCAGGGGTCGCGGCTCCCGTTCCCATTGTCGTCGAGAAAGACGGTGATGACGTCCTGCCCGACGGTCGTTGAGCCGGGGTAGGTGAGAGTGACTTGCCCGTTGTTGTCGGTGAGTTTGGAGGTGGGCGAATAGGTGAGAGTGGCACTCACGTTGGGACCGCTCGTGACCGCGAACCCGATTCGGCGGTTGGCAACCGGCGTGTTGCCTGGCAGCGTTGCGAGCCTGGCGGTTACCGAGCACTGTTGAGCCGGGGTCTGGCCGGTAAGGTGCGCCTGGAGGCAAGGGCTTGCGGTCAGCTGGTTCAACAAACCGGGCGGCGGCCGGATGAGGACGTACACGGCGGGATCCATGCCGGGAATGGCGCTGAAGGCGCATGGGGTCATGTAGTTGGGTGTCCCGGAGCCAGCGGGCATGTCGAGCACGATGGCCCAAGGCACGAAAGTGGCCGGCCAACTCCAGAAGGTCTGGTGGGCTGATTGGGTCCAACCTGAAAGATCGCTGTCGCTTAGACAATCCAGCATGGGCGTGAAGCCGGCGGCAGAGTCCGACGCGATCTTCTCGATCACATTTCCGAGCGGTGTTTCGTCAACTTTCTGCGGCGTGAAAGCAGTAAACGCCGCCGTCCCCAGGCCCCCGAGGAGGGCGACTGGCTCGGCGGTGTCCTGGCCTCCCGGATTGGAGCCGAAATTGACCTGACTCAACGCCACGTAGAGCCCCGTAGCATGCTGGGAGTAGCCTGTCTGGTTCGCCCCAAATGTCACCGCGTTCTGTACCAGGGATTGAGCACCTGGCTGGCCAAAGAAGAAGAAATGCCAGTCAGGATCCCCTCCGAAGATCAGGACATTGCCGGTAACGGCGGCGCTCCAAACCGCGCGAGTGACGATGGCGGTGTTCCAGCGGGTTCGATCAAAAGTGCCGCGCGGCGCGTCCCCGATGATGATGATGTCGAAGGCGGCGAAATCGGTGGTGGTTTTGGTCAGCCAGATGGCTTCGCTCCAGACCTGCGAGTTGGCCGAGGTGGTGCCGATGGCGGCGAAGCCGTGGCCGCCGTCGGCGATGTTGCAGCAGCCGACGAATTTCTCGGCGACACCAGTATTGGTGTCGGTCGTGGGCCCGTAGAAAAGGGCGCGTTTCAGCGTCGCTTGGGCGGCCGGGACGAGCAATTGGAGGCCGCACGCCGCGGCCAGGATGAAAAGCAGGCGGCGGCGCCGGCCAGTTCGGTTATTGGTGTGGTTTGGGCGAATGCGGGAAGCGGCGCTTCGCGCGAGTGGATTTGATAGTTTTTGTACATGGTCTTTCCCTTGTTTTCACCGACCTATGGTTTGTTTGGTTTTCGGTCGTCCCCTCAAACCCCATAAATAGGTCCTTCCCGGTGGGACCCTCGGCAACCGAAGCCAGACGATTGGTACGAACTCGCTTGGTACGCGGATAATGCCCGCTTCGGCGGCGCGGGTCAAGGACAATTTTTGGAATGCGGTTCGAGCAAAACGGGAATCAGGACCTATGGGATGTTCAACAGGAGCAAACGGAGTTAACGGAGGCAGGCAGGAAGCAAGGTGCGGCGCACGGCCGCTTGGGGATGTGGAATTGGTCGGCTCCTGGTTCCGGAGGTCTTGGCTCAGGCGTCTTTTTCCCGGCTAACGAGGATGGTGTTGGCCACGGATGATACACCGATTGAACACGGACGGGTGGGGGCCGAGCGGTCGGCGGGACGCCGGCCGGTGCGACCGGGACGGGTCCTACGGGTCCTGCGGACGGCCACCATTACGGACGGGTCCTGCTGACGGCGACTGTGAAGGCGGATCTTCACAGCTTAGCCCAGCCTTTCTTCGACTGCCCTTCTGAGTTGACAGGATGGACAGGATTTACAGGATTTCGCTTTGTCCAGCCTCGCTTCGGCTGCGCTGCGGCGTTGGCGGGTTTCGGTTCTGGTTCCGGCGTCCCTTGCGGGACGCAGGACTTGATTGTGATGAGTTTCCAGGGACTCCGTCCCTGGCTAATTTCCGGGGTCCCTGTCGGGACGTTTTGGGGCGCTGGCTCGACAGGGTCGTTGATGGCGAAGGGTTTATCAAATTTCTCACGGTGAGGCGCTGCGCGCGGCCAATGGGGACGGGCAGCAAGGAAGAATGCAGAATACAGAATGCAGAAGCCGAAACCCGGAAAGCCAAACCGGACAGCCGAAACTCATAAACTCAGGAACGCCGATGATGGGGGCCGGGAACAGGGAAGCCGGAGTTTAGACCGCGGATGGCACGGATGGGCGCAGATCGCGATTCCGTCAGCGAGACGCCGGCGGGTGCGACCGGGACGGTCGCGCTCCCCCTTTTGCACGGCTGGCCGCATTGTAAAGAGTTAACTGAGACACAGTCGTAACTCCTTGTGGGCGTGGGGGTTATCAAATTTCTCACTGTGAGAAATTTGGCTTTGCGGCAGCTCGGTAGGAGCGGCCTATTTGCAGCAAACGGCTCCAACCGGGTCCAAAGCCCCATCGGGGCGGCAGGTTCGGCCTTGATGGCGCTCCTACGGAGCTTTGGATTTTTTGCCGTGCGTTGCTACAAATATTCCACTCCTACGGAGCTTTGCTTTTTTGGCGGTTCGTTATCTATAAAGATGTCGCCGCGATGGGGGAATGGCGTCCCCTGCGGGACGTGGGAGATGATTGGGATGGCTTTCCAGGGACGCGGCGCCTGGCTAATTTCCGGTGTCCCTGCTGGACGTTTTTGGGGCCTGGCTGGACCGGGTCGTTGCAGGCGAGGGAGTTATCAAATTTCTCACGGTGAGGCGCTGCGCGCGGCCACTGGGAAAAGCCGAGATTCATAAACTCAGGCAGGGCGATGATTCGGGCCGGGAACCGGGAAGGCGGAGTTTTGACCGCGGATTACACGGATGAACGCGGACCGCGATTCCGTCAGCGGGACGCCGGCGGTTGCGGCCGGGACGGTCGCGCTCCCCTTTTGCATGGCTGGCCGCATTGTAAAGAGTTAACTGAGACACAGTTGTAACTCCTTGTGGGCGTGGGGGTTATCAAATTTCTCACTGTGAGAAATTTGGAGGCGGGGGCGGTGCGACGCCGTTCTGGATCCGGCCGTCCGCCCGGTAACGGAGGCCGGGGAGCAACGGTGCCGGAGCAGGCCGCTCTGTTTCGCCCTTTCAGGGCTGGTTCTGTCTGCGAATTGTCTGCCCAGGGCTACCCAGGGCTTTGCCCTGGGCTATCGACTTTCGGGCTTTCAGCCCTTTGAATCCTTTCTGCATTTTTTTCGCCAAATTGCCCACCGTGGGTTAGGAGCTGCGCGCTACCTATGATAGGATGGCGGGCGTATGTGGAAGGGAATGCAAAAGGCAGAAGGCAGAAGGCGGAAGGCCCAAATGCGGCATGCGGAATGGGGAAAACACGGATGGCAGGGATGGGCGCGGATGGCTGGACAGACGTGCAGGATGGAAAGCGGGGCCAGGCGGACAATTCAAATTTCTCACTGTGAGAAATTTGATATCTCGCTGGGCAGAAGGAGGTTACGGAAATGGAGAGAACAATTCAGGCACTTCTGCCACTTTTGCCAGGTCGGACCTTGGCTGTGGGCGAGGTCGGAAATGAGTTTTGGCGGCCAGTCGGTTTCTCGGTTGAATCGGTCCGCTTTTTGCGTCGTAACACTTTTTTCACTTACGGCTGAGGTCCGACGAGCCGTCGCCGGGGCCATTTTTCAGGGCGGCGTGGCGCCAATCCGCTCCGAGCTACGCGGCGATGGCGTAGGATTTGATTTTGTTGTAGAGGGTCTGGCGGCCAATGCCGAGGCGCTTGGCGGTTTCCAGCTTGTTGCCGTGGGTTTCCTTGAGGATTTCGACGATCTTGTTGCGTTCCATCGCTTCCATCAGGGTGAGGTTTTCGTCCTCCTGCGGCGTGGCGGCGGCGTCGCTGATCGAGAGGTCCTGGAAATCGACCATTTTGCCTTCGCACATCAGGACGGCGCGCTGCACTTCATTTTGCAATTGCCGCACATTGCCCGGCCAGTCGTGTTTGCGCAGCCGCTCAGCGGCCAGGGGCGTGAAACCTTCGAGGGTGCGGTCGGCCTGCGAAGCAAACCGTTTGAGGAACGCGTTGGCCAGGGGCAAAATATCCTCGCGCCGTTCGCGCAGCGGCGGCAGCGCAACAGAAATGGCGCTGATCCGATAAAAGAGGTCTTCGCGCAGTTTGCCCTCTTTGAGCGCGTCTTCGACCAGGCGGTTGGTGGAGGCGATGATGCGGCAATCGGTCTTGTAGCTGACCCGGCCGCCGACGGGGCGGACTTCCTTTTCCTGGAGGACGCGCAGGAGTTTGCTCTGCGTGTCGATGGGCATTTCGGAAAGTTCATCGAGCAGGAGGGTGCCGCCCTCGGCCTGGCGGAAGAGTCCCTCGCGGTCGCCCTGCGAGCCGGTGAAGGCGCCCTTGACGGAGCCGAATAATTCGCTCTCGATCAACTCGCGGGGCAAGGCGGCGCAATTGATCTTGATGAACGGCCCCTTGTTGCGCGGGCTTAAGGTATGGATCAAGTCGGCGACGACTTCCTTGCCGGTGCCACTTTCGCCGGTGATCAAAACGGAGACGTCGGCCGGGGCGATGCGTTCGACGGTGCGCATGACGGTCTTCATGGCGGCGCATTGGAAAATGGGCGAGGCATCGCCGCTCATGCGTTTGAGCGCGTCGATGAGTTTACTGTTCTCCTGCGACTGCTGTTTGCGCTCGAGGGCGCGTTCGACCAGGGTGTAAAGGCCGTCGTTGTGGGGCTTGGTCTGAAAATGAAAGGCGCCGCGCTTGGTGGCCTCGACGGCCGCGTCCAAAGTGCCGTAACCGCTCAAGACGATGACTTCGGTCTCGGCCCATTGCCGTTTGATCAAGGAGAGCAGGTCCAACCCATCGGCATCGGGCAACTTCAAGTCGAGCAAAACCGCGTCCGGCTGCGGCCCGGTAAAGAGGGCCTTGAGCGCGACGCCGTCCGCGGCTTCGAGCACCTCATAGCCGCGTTGGCTGAGGTTTTCGGCGAGCAGGGAACGGAGTTGTTCCTGATCATCGACCAGCAAAACTTTATGCTTCATACTACTAATTACGACACTTCCAACGGCAGGCGGCAATGAACCGTCTGAACAGTTCTAAATGCGGCCAATGCCTTGTAAACAACCGCTCCGGGTGGAACTGGACGGCCACCAGGTACGGCGAGAGGCGCCGGGCGGCTGGTTCCAGTTCCAGTCCCTCAATGATGCCATCTATACTAACGGCAGTCGCCCGCAAAGGTTTAGCGATTTTCGCTACCGCTTGATGGTGAGAGCTATTCACGCCGAGGGTGGCGCAACCGGCCGCCTGGGCCAGCAGCGAGCCCGAATCTACGGTGACTTGATGAACTATCTTATCTTTGAGGTCGGTCCGGCAATGGTTGAGTGCGTCGGGCCGTTGGCGCGGAATGTCCGCCACGAGGGTGCCGCCGAGGGCGACGTTGAGGATTTGGTGGCCCCGGCAGATGGCCAGCAGGGGCTTGCGCTGGCGGAACACTTCGTCGATGAGCAGCAACTCGAACAAATCGCGCTCCGGCGCGGCGGGATGGACGGTTTTTTCGATTGCGGGAGGCAATTTGGCCGAATAGAGGCTGGGCTGCACGTCGTCTCCGCCCGTCAGCATCACCCCGTCGGAGCGGCTCACGGCGTCGGCCACCAATTCGCGCTCCGGCACGCAGGGCAGCAGCCAAGGCATGCCCGCGGCGGCCCGGATGGCCAGGGCGTAGTTCAGGGAGAGACTGAGAGAGGCGTCGCCGAACTCGACGCCTTTGCTGGCGGTGCTGCCGGAGATGAGGACAAGGGGAGGCCTTTTCATTCACTCAAGCTCCACTTCCGGGAACCGTTCGCGAATGCTCTTGCGGACCCGGTCAACTTCTTCCGGCCGCAACAAGCGGCGAGCGACTCGGCGGCGCACGGCGTCGAGCAAGGCCATCCAATCCTGCAGGGGTGGATGTGCCAGGGCCTGCCATTGGGTGGTACGGCGTTCGCGCACATAGAAGTTCCATCGGTTGCCAACGTGATGCGCATAAATCTCCAACCGGACGCCATCGTCGGTGCGCCGCCGCCAACTGATTTCGGCCTTCGCCATGGGACTGAATTGCGAGTGTGGGTTTGGAGCTTCGGCTCACTGGGGCAATTCGACGCTGGCGACGGCCATGGCGGCGATGCCTTCTTCGCGGCCAACGAAGCCGAGATGCTCGTTGGTCGTGGCTTTGAGGCCGACGTTGGCGACGGGGATGCCGAGCGCCTCGGCCAGACGCGCCTTCATGGCCTCGACGTGCGGAGCAATCTTGGGCTGCTGGGCGATGAGGGTGGCGTCGATGTTCACGATCTTGCCGTTGCGAGCGGCGACCTGGCGGCCCGCTTCCCGCAAAAAGACCTGGCTCGGCACGCCGCTCCAGCGTGGATCGGTGTTCGGGAAGAAGTGACCGATGTCGCCCTCGCCGATGGCGCCCAGGACCGCATCGCAGATGGCGTGCATCAAAACATCCGCGTCGGAATGGCCGTCCAAGCCTTTGCTGTGGGGAATTTCGACGCCGCCCAGAATGAGTTTGCGGCCCGTCACGAACGCATGAACGTCATAACCAATGCCGACGTGATTCATGGCGCGGAGTATAGATTGGCCTTGCTTTTCGACCAAGCCATTTGTCGATTTTGGAGAGCGCGGCAGCCGATTCTGTGTCCTTGGCACCCATAAAACCTTTGCGCTTTTTGCGGCCGCGTGAGAATAGTTCTCGCACCGTGTTTTCCCTGCCAAAACTTCCTGCAACCGACGACGGATGGCTGAGCCTCATGGGTAAGAGGGCCAATCACCTCCTGCTCAAACTAATCCTGGGCCGGCGGTTTTAGCCGCCCTGCTCCGCTCACCACAACGCGGCGGCGTCAGTACTTGGCCGAGGGCGGATTGCTCCCCGGGCTGCTGAGCAACGACGGGGGTGGATCATCGAGATCCACGATGGAATTGGTCGCCTGGTCATTGGCTCCTTGCGCGGCTTCAGTCAGGCGCGCCCCCGCGCCGGTTTTAGCGGTTCTCCCGACCGGAATGATCCACTGCCGCCACATCAATCCCGCCCCGAGGCAAACGGCAAGGAACATCAGCGTGGGCACAAACCGGAAGCGCAACTCGCGCCAGTAGGCGCGCAGCGGTGCTCGAATGGGCCGGGTGGATGGCATGGGAACCGGGGTCAACGGCGCGCTCGGCGTGGATCAGGATGCATTCGCGTTCATCAATCGATCGGCGTGTCGAATGTCGTGGCCTTCGTAGAGATACACGACTTGCTCCGCCACGCTGGTGGCGTGATCGGCAATCCGTTCCAGGCTTTTGGCAATGACCATCAAGTTCAGGCAATTGTCAACCGTGCCCGGCCGGGCCATCATCGCGGTGGTCAGCTCCTGTTGCAATCGTTGGTAGAGAAAGTCCACCTCTTCGTCGCGCGGAACGACCAATCGCGCCCGGGCCGGGTCGTGCGCGGCAAATGCCGCCAAGGCGTCCTGCAACATCCCGAGCGCGAGGATCGACATGCCCAGCAGATCGACGGCCGTTTCGGGAAACGTCGCCTGCGTGAGCGCCTGCGCGCGGCGGGCGATGGTGGTCGCCTCGTCACCGACGCGTTCGAGGTCGCGCGAGATTTTCATCGCCACCACCAGGAGGCGCAACTCGGCGGGATCGGTGGTTTGGCCGAGCAGGTTGAGCGCCAATTCGTCGATTTTCTTCTCGAAAAAATCAACCTCGATGTCTCGCTCCTTGATGCCGCGGGCCAGGTCGGCGTGGTGCATGAGCAAGCCCTTGATCGCCCGGTTGACCATGCTTTCCACCCGTTCCGCCATGGTCAGCAGCTTCTGCTTCAACGCCGCGGTCTCCGGTTCGAGGCTTGCGCGCATGCTATTCTCGATCATTGGCTTCTCGCACCGCGGAAGAACTTAACTCAAAGTCCGACCCCGCGCCAAACCAAATGTGACCAAAACGTCACAATCCCGTCACCTGTCCGTCATGCTCCAAAACGACAATAAGGGAAGAAAAAGAAATGAATCGACTGGAATCCACCGGGGTTCCGCAAAAGAAAAAAGCATGAAGACGAACAATCAAATCCCGTTGCGGATCGGCAATCCTCCCGCCGACCTCCGCGAATGGGTCGATGAACAGTTGCTGGTAAAACTGGCCCTCGATGCCGTCCAGACCCTCGACTGGCCGGCCGCCGCCACGGATCGAAACGAGTTGCGCCCGCAAATGATGCTCACGCTGCTCTCCTATTGCTATGCGGGGGGCATCTACGGCTCGGCGGACATCGCCGCGACGCTGCGGAGTGATCGAGTGCTCCACTACATTTGCGCCCGCGCTTACCCGGATGGGCGGGAACTGCGGCGTTTTCGGCGCCAGAACCGGGAGCGCCTGCAACACTGCCTGACGTACATTTTCAAACAAGCCTGGGAACTCCGATTCGAAGAGGCGGGATTGGACCCCCTTGACTGCGCCTGGTTCGATGCGGAATTCAATCAGAACGTCGCCGCCGCCGTTCAGGAGCGAATCGAGCTGGCCATGCTCATGGACGGCGTCGAAAGCGATTAGCCGCTCCGCGCCCCTTAAAGAGGCTGACCTTCGCCGCAGTCGCTTCTCCGTCCCCGCCGCTCGCGAAATAACGCCGCGCGCCACAAGCGCGTCCCTGGCGGACAATGGCTGCGACCTTGACCGACACACCCTGTTGCCGCGCAGAGCGTCGGCGCATGCCTTCTTGGCTTGATGAAGGATCCCGTCATCGCCATCATCACTCAAGATTGATGGCTCTCCACTCCACGCGCGAACTCGACGAATTGAAACAAAAGCTGCTCCGCATGGCTGCCCACGCCGAGACCACCGTCCGCCATGCCATCCAGGCCCTGGTGGACCGCGATGACAACCTGGCCCTCCGCGTGCGGGAGGAAGAGGCCGCGCTCGACCAATTCGAAGTCCAACTCGACGAGCAGTCGATCCGCCTCCTCACCCAAGCCCCGGCGCCCGCCGACCTGCGCTTCATCGCCGTTGGCATGAAAATCTCGCACGACCTCGAACGCGTCGGTGACGAAGCGACCACCATTGCGGCGCGGGCGCGGTCGCTCAACCTGGATCCGCCGCTCCAACCGCGCGTCGATATTCCCCGCATGGCCAACCTCGCCTTGCAAATGTTGACCGACGCCATTGCCAGCTTCCTCGACCGCGATCCCGGCCTCGCGCGCGCGGTCATCCCGCGCGACAAGGAAGTGGACGCCTTGAACAAACACCTGAACCGCGAGCTGGCGAACGGCATGGTGGAGCGTCCCGCCACGATTACCCGCGCCCTGCACCTGATCGTGATTTCCAAAAGCCTCGAACGCATTGCCGACCACGCCACGAACATCGCCGAGGAAGTGGTCTATCTCTGTGAAGGCGAAGACATTCGGCACCCGCAGGCGGTAAGGAATCAAGCGCCGGCTGTGCCGGCTGCCGGACCTCAGCCTGAATAGTCGCCAGCCAGCTCCCCCGCGCCCCCTTCGATGAAAATGGCAGGGGGAAGGCCATGATTCGATCTGGAGGATCAGCTTTCACAAGACCCCTCACTTGCTGGTTCGCCTGTCCGGCGATGGCGCCGGGTGTTTAACCGAATCGTCCGCTTTGGCGGCGCCCTTCCGCGCGAAGCGCAGAAATTCCTCCAACCGCTCCGGGTGGGCCTTCCAATAGCTCACCAGTTTCCCCAGCACTTTGAGCGTCTGCGAGCGCAAGTGGTGTTCGATCTCCTCGACCTCCTCCTCGACCGTCTCCGCCGCCAGCCCAAGCAGGCCGAGAAGCTCCTGGACGGTCTCGTGCCGGGCCTTGATGCGGGCCGCGACCGCGCTCCCTTCCGCCGTAAGACTGAAGCCGCGATATTTCTCGTAATTGAGGAACCCTCGCGCGGCCAGCCGCCGCACCATGTTCGAGACGGTCGCCGCCGTCAGACCCAGTTCTTCGGCCACGTCGCTCACCCGCGCGTAACCCTTCCGCGCGACGAGTTCGGCGATGCGCTCCAGATGGTCTTCGGTCGATTCTGAATGCGCCAGGGCGGCCGGTCTCGCCGGTTTTGGTTTCGCTCGCACCAGCCTCTGTTAGCACGCGGACCGGGGAGTTGGCGACTGTTTTCGCCTCAGCACAGAGTCGTGCCAGAGAATAGTTGTATTAACTATAAAAGATTTTATTCGACTTAACAAAAACCATGCCTACCCTCTCGCCGTGTGACGCGGTGGTATCCATCCCGATGAGCGCAAGTTCCCCGAAGAACTTTGCGCGCCCCCCGCGACCGGCCAGGCTCGCCCTCGCCGGGCTTTCCTGCTCACTCCTGAGGGCGCGGGCCGAGACGCCCGCGGCGCTTTCGGAGCAACCCTGGAACTGGCGCGTCCAAAACACCGAGGTCGTTCAGTATCACCCCGGTTTCTCCGCCCGATACTCCGGCCCCAACAGCCTGCACGACGTCAACGAGGTCAAGGAAACCGTCTCCCTGGATCTGTTCGCCGGGCTTCGCGTGTGGCCCGGCGCGGAAGCCCACGTCGATGGCCTGGTGTGGCAGGGCTTCGGCCTGAGCAAAAGCGAAGGCGTGGAGGGCTTTCCCAGCGCCGAAGCTTACCGCTCGGGAACGAAGGTCCCCAACGTCACCTTCGCCCGCCTGTTCATTCGCCAGGTCATCGGCCTTGGGGCCGAGCAGGAAGCGGTCGAGGAAGGCCCACTCCAGCTGGCCGGCAAACGGGCGGTGTCGCGACTGACGCTCACAGCGGGGAAAATGAGCGTCATCGACATTTTTGATGACAATGCCTACGCCCACGATCCGCGCACCCAATTCCTCAATTGGGCCTTGGTGGCTAACGAAGCCTGGGATTACCCGGCCGACCCGTTGGGAAACATGACCGGCTTCGCGGCCGAGCTAAACCAGCCTGCCTGGACGCTCCGCTATGGCCTCTTCCAGATGCCGCGCACGGCCAACGCTCGAGCGCTGGACGCGCACTACCTGCTGGCTTGGGGCATGGTGACCGGCTTCGAGCGCCGATATGCCATCCATGACCGCCCAGGCGCCGTTCGATTTCTGGCTTACTTAAACCGCGCCCACATGGGCCGGTATCAAGCTGCGCTCGATAGCCCCACGCGCCCGCCCGACATCGAGGCGACGCGCGCTTATCGGTATAAATACGGTTTCGGACTAAACCTGGAACAGGAACTGGCCAACGGCGTCGGGCTTTTCACCCGGCTGGGCTGGAGCGAAGGCCTAAATGAGCAGTGGATTTATGCCGACGTGGACCGCAACGCCTCGCTCGGACTGAGCGTCCGCGGCGGCTCGTGGCATCGGCCGGATGACACCTTCGGCCTGGCGGGTGTGGTCAACGCCATCTCGCGCGTCCACCAGCGATTTTTTGCCGCCGGCGGCACCGGCATCCTTGCCGGAGACGGCGCGCTGAACTACGGCTGGGAGAAAATCCTGGAAGCTTACTACGATTTTCAAATCTGCAAGCATGTCCACGGCGCGGTGGATTACCAGTTTATCAGCGATCCAGCCTACAACCGTGCTCGCGGTCCGGTGTCGGTCATTGGCGCGCGGGTCCATTGGGAATTTTGACGCTCGATTCGCCTGGCCAGGATCGGCGAATTCGTGAAACCACGCCTGGTAAACAGGCTTGCCTGGGCCACCAGCTTTGTCATTCTCCTTCTGAATCTGAACTTGCTGGCTGATTTGTTCGGCCTCGCGCGATGGCCGGCCAAACCGTGAACCGCTGACATCCATGTTCAAGAACATCCTGGTCGCCCTGGAAAATAGCCGCGCGGACCAAAGCCTCTTGCCGCGGGTCGAGAGGCTCGCCGCCCTCCTGCACTCCGAGCTGCTGCTGGTACACGTCGCCGACGGCTGGGTGGCGCGCAATTTCGAGCAGTTGCAACTCGCCGAATCCGAGGAGATGAAGAACGACCGCCGCTACCTGGAAGAGACTGCCGCGCGCCTGCGGGCGGCGGGGGTGAAGGTCTCCGTCGATTTGGCCCTGGGCGACCCGGCGACAGAAATTCTCAAAGTGGCCCAAGCCAGGCAATGCGATCTCATCGCCATGACGACCCACGGCCACCGGCTCATTGGCGACATCATCTACGGGAGCACCATCGAAGCCGTCCGCCACAAAGCGACCGTGCCGTTGCTCGTCGTGCCGGTATCGCGGCTGTGACGCTGACCACCTTCCCGTGGGTTTACACCCACGGCTATTCATATTCGTCCCCGTTGGGGACGGACGGCGGCGGTCGTTGGTTGGATGCGGGATCATGCGTCTAGAACCTCCGCGGCGCTGTGGGCGATGGTTTGTTCGAGGTCGCGCGCGTGGGCGCGTGCCGGAATCCCGGAGGGATTCAAGGTGAATAGCCGTGGGTGACAACCCACGGAACAGCGGTCGAGACGAATCCAACCACGTTGCGGTTGTGAAGAATTTCCCCCGCCGTTGGCCCAGATTAGCCGCTGCGCGTCAATCCTTGAATGGAATCCGCAGGCCCGTTGGTGCTGAACAAAAACTGACTTGCTCCCGACTGGCGCGAGGGGCCCCGGTCCGGCTTGTTTTTGCCGGTGAAACTGCGATAATGAGATCATGCCGCAGCCCAAACTCAGATCACCCTTTTCGCGATGGGCGAGCCTGGGTTTCGGCGTTGCCTTGTTCATCCTCATCGCCAACACGCTGGGAACCGAACCCAGTTTTCATTACATAAAGAGATTGGGCACCAACCAGGTGATCATCCATTTCTACACCGATGCGAACCGAACCTATGTCCTGCAATCCCTCGACACTCTTTCCTGCCGCACCAACACCATGCTTTGCAATAGCAACGGTGTGCCAAAGACAAATTGGTCGAACCTCTTCACCAACATTGTCCTGCCTTTTCCCTGGGATTTCACTGCCGTGGATACCGCCACCAACAAGAGCCGTTTTTACCGGCTCCGTGTCACGCCCTGAAGCAGTCCCTCTCCGCGAGTTGACTTGGCATTCGGTTGAATCGAGCCGGCCGCTGGTATAACGACACCTCGTAATGAAATTCCTCGCCGCTGGCTCCCTGCTGTTCGTCGTGCTGACGGCCTCGGTTCCCGCTTGCGAGCTTTGCGCGATTTATAGCGCCGACAGCGCGCGCAGTGAGTCCAGCAGCGGCTTGACTTTTACAGTGGCGGAAATGTTCGTTTCGTCCCACACGCTCCAAGCGGAGGGCGGCCCTTTTTCGACGGTGCCTCCATTCGATGATTTTCTCCACAGCGCCTATCTCGACAGTTCCATCACGCACTTGGTGCCCGGCTACAACTTCTCCCGCCGGTTCGGGGTGAGCCTCAACCTGCCGCTCGAATACCTTCGGTTTCGGCGGGCCGAGCTGACCTTTACGAACGGTATCGGCATGGCCGAGGAACAGGGAACGGTATCAGGCCTGGGAGACATTGCTTTGATTGGCCGATTGAGCCTGATCCAATTAAACAAAATGAAATACTCGGCCACCGTCAATCTCCTGGCGGGCGTCAAGTTCCCCACCGGCGACACGGCGCGTTTGCAGCAGGAAACCAGCCTGGCAAAAACCTCCCAGCACAACACACTGGGCGGCATTCACCAGCATGACCTCGCTCTCGGTTCCGGCTCCTACGATGGCGTCTTTGGTCTGGCCTCGGCTTTCCGATGGCGGCGGTGGTTCTTGAATAACCAGATTCAATACTATCTGCGTACCGAGGGCGTGTCGTACCAGTTCGGCAACCAGATCATCGTCTCAGGCGGTCCCGGCGGTTACTTCCTGCTCAATGAGAAATTCACTTTGAACCTCCAGGCCAACGCCTACTACGAAAGCAGCGCGAGCGATAAAATCTTGGGACAAGCTTTCAATATAGCCGGAGTCAATCAAACCGGAATGACCTCCTGGTATCTAGGCCCGCTTTTCAATCTGACCCTCGGCGAACATTTCAGCGCCAACGCCGGCGTGGACCTGCCCCTGCGCATTTACAACCACGGCATCCAAAGCGTGCCCGATTACCGCGTCCACGCCGGCTTTACCTGGCGGTTTTGACCCCCCAGGCGGCGCGGAACAAGTACTTCGTTCTCCGCTTAGCAGTAACTCGGCTCGGCCGTCCCGAAGGGACGTTGTGAGAATAGCCCGGCGTTTCAACGCCGGGGCCAATGTCGGAAGGCGGCAAGTCCCGAAGGGACGGCTGGGATTCAATCCCACAAATAACGTACGACATGCAAGACATTCAGCCGTCCCTTCGGGACTTGGGCAATGCGGAATATTGTCCCGGCGTTAAAACGCCGGGCTATTTTCACGATGTCCCTTCGGGACAAAGCCTTGGCTGAACCGACCAAAGGCGCTGCTCCTGGTCCCCGCCTTTGCTAGGGAAAAAAAACCGCGCGATAAAATCGGCTCCGGTAGGAACCAGCGTCCGGATCCACGATCAGCGCGGGCGCGGCCGTCGCCGTGAGGTTCGTCAACGTAGCCCAATCCACGAAATTGGATGACGCCTGGATCTCGTAGTACATCTGGTCCTCGCCATAAAACAGCGCCTGAAATTGCCCGTTGTTCAGCCGGAGCGGCGGGCCAAACCGGAACGGTACGTAGTCGCCGTTGAGCCTGGCGAGGCCGTTTCGCGCCTGGCCATTGAACGTCGTAAATTTGCCCGCCACCAGAATCCGGTTATCGCTCTGAATGGCCAGCGAACTGACGGAGTTGTTCGGGCCGGAGCCGGGATCGAACGCCCTGTCCAGGCTGCCGTCGAGGTTGATCCGCGCCACCCCCGTTCGGCTCTGGCTGTCATATTGATCGAAATTGCCGCCGATGATCACTTTGCCATCCCCTTGGATCGTCATCGCATAGACGGTCTTGCCTGTGTCGATGCCGGCGCCCGGATTGAAACCAAGCTCGACGTTGCCGCTGGTGTTAAGCTGTGCGAGGCCGCTGCGGTTGTAATTATGAAACGTCCCAAAATTGCCCCCGAGCAACAGTTCGCCCGTGCTCCGGAGCGCGCTCGTAAAAACCACCGCGCCCGCGTTGACTCCCGGCTCGCGCGCGTAGCTCGCGTCCAAAACGCCACACGCGCTCAAACGGGCGACTCCATCGCGGAATAGTCCGGAATTGAAAACAAACGTGCCGCTCGCCAGGATTTGGCCGTTGTTTTGCACCGCCAATGACGTGCCGCCTGAACCCGCGGTCGAGGCGACACAAGCGTCGAAGCCGCTGTCAATAGTGCCATCGGCGTTGAGCCGGGCCAGGCTTTGACGCACCAGGCCATCGACGATTGTAAATCCGCCGCCAATTAGAATCTTGCCGTCGCTCTGCAGCAGCACGGCGTTCACCGGCCCGTCCACGTACGAGAATCTAAAGAAGCCGCTATCGACGGTTCCATCGGCGTTGAGTCGCAGCAAGTTGACTGGCGCGCCGCCCCGGCTCGAATAGAAAGAGCCTCCTACCACAATCTTGCCGTCAGGTTGCACGGCGAGCGCGTCAACATAACCCGTATCCGCCACCCATCCGGGAAGAAAGCTGGCGTCGATACTGCCGTCCGGGTTCAGCCGGGCCACATTGACCAGTAAATTGGTGTCGCTGACGGCGAAGAAGAGGCCGCCGATGAGGATTTGACCATCGGATTGCAGCGCCACGACATAAACTGCCGCGCCCGGATTATTTGGCGCCGCGACCAAAGGCGGATTGAAGTTCGCATCGAGCGAGCCCGGCACGGCCGCCAGCCCCTTCGGGAGCAGTGCCAACGTGAGGCTCAACATGAGCCAGAAGGGGATGCCGATCACTTTCACAGAGGCATCAGCGCCGCAAGGCCAGCCGCAGGGAAATATTCACCTTCATCTAATACATTGCTCCTGTCGTTTTTTCAAGCAGTTTCAAAGCCGCGCTTACCTTCCCCCTCACCCTTGCCCTCTCCCAAAGGAGAGGGAGAATCGCCCGCCGCTAACTGCCGAATCGGAGGCGCAGGGTCGGGCGGGGGTCTGGGCGTTGTAGTCGTGCCGGGAACGGCGCCAGTGGGAGTGACCTTCGATACTAAGAAAGACGCGGGATGCCCGTTCCCTCTCCCTGAGGGTGAGGGGGAACGAGACGCAGCCAACCAAAACGGCTAGTGGAAGTAGCATTAACGGCAGGAGCCTTGCCGAAAGTTAAAACCGCCAATTGACGGCCGCGCGCACGCGGTAATCGGGAACGACTTGCCGGCCGCTGTTGTAAATACTCACCGGCAGGTCCGCTCCGACCTGCACACTCAATTTCTCTCGCCAGGTGAAGTTGATCTGCGGTCCGAGATAAACCAGCGTCTCGGCGGAGTCGCCGTCCGGGACGCCGGAGAACGTATCTTTGCCTTTGTATTCGCCCGCGACGACGGCTTGCAGCCCGAGCGTGTATTTGTGCCCCAGCGCGAGATAGACGCCCGGCCCGCCCGACCAGATCAGGTCGTCGGCGTATTGATGGCCAAAATCGCCTTCGGAGCGGATGGCATACTGCCCGCTCGCCGTCAGAAAGAGCCGTTTCCAGCGGCTGAAAACGCCGGTGCCGACGAGGCCGTCAACGGAGCCCGACCCTAAAGCCAAATCGTGGCCGCCGATCCCGTCGGTAAAATCAGGATCGCCGAGCCGGTTCGAGTCGCCGGTCGGAAATTTGATGCCCCCCAGCAGGCTCCAGGTGAAGGTGAAATTGGCGGAGAGCGATTCATAAGCCCGAAAATTCCCGATCACGGAAACGTCGCCGATGCCCGACTCGCTCGCGCGATCGGTGGCCGAGCCGAACGAGCGGTAGATAAGCGGCACGTTCAGTTGCGCCCCGAACCGGTTGTCGATGTTGTAACCGACGAACAACTGCGAAACCGAGCTGTTAATGTACCCCCCTTCGTTCGGCACCTTGTGCCCGCTATCCTGAAGCGTGCCGAAACGGGTGAATTGCTCGAAAACTCCCGCATAAAAACCCCGGCCGGCAGTACCACTGGCTTCGGCGGCGGAATAAACCGCGCACAGATCACAACCCACGGCCGGCATCGCCAAAACGCCGGCCAAACCCGACAAACTTAAAACTTTCATTTAGAAACTCCACGTTTAAGAGGAAGCACCGCGGCTTCACTCGGATTCAGAGAACTCGGGTTGCGGAACGCGCACACACGCGTCGCAACCCAATCCAACGACGGTTCAACCGTGGAGCGGCCGGGGAGGCGGGGTGGGAGGAGATTCGGCGCGCAGGAGCGCGGCGGGGGGTTGAAACGGTGCGACAACCGATGGTTCCGGCGGAGGGACCGCCAGCCGTTCCAGCTCGCAAAAGAAATCCAGCTTGGTTTCGCCGTTCTGGGCCGCCTGCTTTTTTTCGTCCGTCTGGCCTTTCGTCACCAGCTTGCACAACGTGCAGGGATGCCGGCCATCAAAGGTTTTTTGGAGCGCTTCCCGGAGCGAAGCGTGCTGCGAAAAACCGATCACCATGCTGGTCCACGCCACCGATTGCAAAACGATCCAGTGCCCGCCGACGGCGAGAATCAGCGTGCCGACCAGCCAGCGTTGGCCAAAGCGACGCGCCATTCGGGCGCGAAGCTATGGTGTGAGGGGGTGAAGTCAAGCGCGAACCACCGCCAAATTTCACGATTTTGACGATTTTTTCCGTTGACAGACATCAAAAGCCACGTCACTGTTTGCCTCAGCTTGATCCCAAAAGGTTTCTCATTATGAAAAAGAGCGTACTGCTTCCCCTAATTCTTACCGTCGCGTTGGCGTCGCTGGCGCGGTTCATCCAGGCCGCGCCGCTCGGCACGGCCTTCACTTATGAAGGCCACTTGACTTCGGGCACCAACCCGGCCAACGGCCACTATGATTTTATCTTCAAACTGTTCGACGCCAGTTCCGGCCCGGCCCAGCACGGCACCACCCACAGCAACCTGGCCGTGGTCGTGTCCAAGGGCTTGTTCACCACCGAGCTTGATTTCGGCGCGGGCATATTTGATGGAACCGCGTACTGGCTCGAAATCGGCGTGCGCACCAACGGCGGCGGCAGCTTCACCACGTTGGCCCCGCGCCAGTCCGTAACGCCCTCGCCTTATGCCATCTTCTCGCCCTCCGCTGGCACCGCCGGTAGCGCCACAACCGCCAGCACCGCCACCAGCGTCGCGGCCAACGGAGTGAGTGGCAGTGCCATCCAGAACGGGAGCATCACCGCTCCAAAGATCGCCGCGGGCGAGGTGGTCAAATCGCTCAACACACTCCATGACGATATAACCTTGGCGGCCGGCCTGAATCTGACGCTCACGCCGGTCGGCAACACCCTGACCTTCGACAGCCCGACTTGGTCGCTGACCGGCAACGCCGGCACCGCCCTCCCTGCCAATTTCCTGGGCACGACCGACAACCAGCCGCTGGACCTGAAAGTTTACGGCCTGCGTGGGTTGCATCTGGAATACACGTCAGTCAGCTCCGGCGGCATCATCCGTTTCGGTTCGCACGAAGGGGTGAACGTCCTCGGCGGGTACTGGGGCAATACCATTTCCAACGCAGTCGTGGGCGCAACGATTGCTGGCGGCGGCGACGACGCTTTCAGCTTTTTTGGCACCTTTTATTATCCCAACGTCGTAACGGCCGATTTTGGAAGCGTCGGTGGCGGCTATTTAAACACCGCCGCCTATGGCGCGACCGTGCCGGGCGGCTACAACAACAGCGCCCTTGGAAACGGGAGTTTTGCCGCCGGGCGCAATGCCCACGTTAATCACGATGGCTCGTTCATGTGGGGCGATGGTTCGCAAGCCGCTTACAGCACCGCGCCGAATCGCTTCGAGGTGCTCGCCAACGGTGGCGTGACTTTCTTCAACGGCCCAGAGGGCGTGAACATCGATCAGTTCAATGGCAACACCGGTGACTACCACTACAGCCTGCGTTTCGGCGCCGGAAGCGGCGAATGCATCGGTTCCCAACGCAGCGCGGGTGACGGCCTGTATGGCCTCGACTTTTACACCGGGTTCGCCCAACGGATGTCGATTCGGAATGATGGCTCGATGCGGGTCTATGACAACACCATCTTTCTGCGCGGCGGCAGCGATCCAAATCACGGTCTGGCCTACCGCGACACCGTTGCTGGGATCTTCTTTGACGGCCCGTTCCTGTGGGGTTATAACGGCGGGGCGCTGGGAACCGTCGCGCCGGACGAGGTTTCGTTGAAATGGGACTATGTCGGCAACGTCTGGGTGAACCGAGACCTGTCCGCCCACACCGTCTCCATTCGCGGCGGCGCGGACCTTGCGGAGCCATTCCAGATAACACCCGGAAAGGACGAGGTTCCACTCGGTGCGGTGGTCGTGATTGATGACCAGAACCCCGGTCACCTGACCCTGAGCGATCAGCCTTACGACACGCGCGTCGCCGGTATTGTCAGTGGGGCCAATGGCATCAATTCGGCCATCAAAATGGAACAACTGGGCCTCGAGGGCGGCCAAAGCGTCGCGCTCTCGGGCCGAGTCTATGCGCTCGCCGATGCGTCCCAAGCACCCATCAGGCCGGGCGATTTGCTCACTACTTCATCCGTCCCCGGCCATGCGATGAAGGTCAGCGACCACGGCCGCGCGCAAGGCGCCGTCCTCGGCAAAGCCATGACCGGCCTGAAGGAAGGCCGCGGTCTGGTGCTGGTGTTGGTGAGCTTGCAGTAAGCCATTCGATGTCAGATGTCCTATGCGATCTCGAACTTATGAAAGCGCAACTTCAGACTAGTCTGCAAGCAGCGCGCGCGTGGCAGCGTCGAGCAGGACGCCAAGGCGGGGCGGTGGTACTCATGGTGGTGTTGTGTTGCCTCATCGGAGCGAACACGCAAGCTCAGCTCACGTGGCGCCTCTCGGTAAAGTTAATCCTCGATGCGAGCGGCAATCCGCCCACGTCCGGCAACGGCATCGGTTCGGCGGCAGAAATTCAGAATCACGTCAACGCCGCAAATGCCTTCCTGGATCGGGCAGGGCGCGGTTACCAACTGAACCTGACCGAAGTCGTCAACCTCCCCGGCGTTTCCCAGTGGTATAGCGTCAACGCGCGGGATAGCGGCAACAAGGCCAACCTCGAAGCGGCCGCGATGGCCAATCCCGGCCTCTACGCCTGGCGCAGCGACTCCATTAACATCTACATCAACAATACCAGTTCGGGCGTTTGCTCGTTTCCGAACTCGGGCAACGCCATCTTTCAAGGCCAATCGCAGCCCGGCGGCACCAACGGTTATCCGGCGCCCTTCCATGAAATGGGCCATTTCTTCAACCTCTGCCATACCATGGGGTGCGATTGCGGCGACTGCGGCGACGGCACCAGTGGTTGCGACCTGGGGACCCACGACGATGGGCTTGCCGACACCATACGGGACAGCACTTGTTGGAACCGGGACCAGGTTTCGATCAACAATTTCGGGGCGCCCTACGCCAGCCTCAATGCCGGCCAGCAGAATGCGGTGAATTACACCTACCAAAACGTCATGTCCTACCACACCGACTCGGCCCTCAACAGCTACTTGGAAACCTCCGACCAGTTGGACCGCATTACCGACGCCTCGAACGGCCCGCGCAACTTCGTCTGCACCGGCCATACCCAATTTGTGGATCATAACGGTTGCCCCTTTCCCAACGGCAGCAGCGGCTGCTCGATTTTTGGCGGGCCGTATCACTCCGTCGGGGACGGCATCAACAATGCGAATGGCGGCGACATCGTCCTGATCCGGCCTGGCCACTACAACGAACCGATGACCATCAGCAAGCCGGTGACGCTCCGGGCCACCCGCGGCAATGCCACCATTGGGGCGCCTTGAGCGAGCGAATGAACCGGAAACCTACTATCGCGTTAGTCGTCCTGCTCGGCTGGCTGGGCTGTCCTTCGCCTGGCTCGGCGCAACTGCGGTGGCGGGTGTCCGTTAAGGTCATCCTCGATGCCAGCGGCAATCGGCCAACTTCGGGCAATGTCTATACCGACTCGCAGATCCAAGGTGAGATCGATACGGCCAACGCCATCCTCGACAAGTACGGGCGCGGTTATGACTATGTGCTCACGGAGATCGTCAACCTGAACGGGGTTTCTCAGTGGTATTCGGTTGATTCGCGGGACGGCAACAACAAAGCCAACCTGGAGTCGGCGGCGTTGAACAACAAGGCCGCTTACGCCTACCGCGATGATGCGATCAATGTCTATATCAACGGGAGCGGCAACACCTCGGTCTGCTCCTTCCCAGGCGGGGGAAACATCATCCTCACGGGCCAGGGAGCGTATCTCCCCACCATCGCCCATGAGTCTGGGCACTACTTCGATCTGCATCACACGCAAGATGGGGAATCGGCCGGTTGCACCAATTGCAACAACACTTGCGCTCCTTCGACCGATCCGTGCAATGATCTGGTGTGCGACACGCTCCCCGACACCTCCTGTTGGAATCAGGACCAGATCGCCCAGTACAGTTACGGGACCACGTACGCCAACCTCAACGCCGGCCAGCAGAGCCGCGTTGATGATGTCTATCACAATCTCATGTCCTATCACGATCCCGACAATCGGAACCGCTTGACACCCGACCAACTCGATCGCATGACCGACACCTCGAACGGCGGTCGCAACAATGTCGCTAGCGGCCATACCCGTTTTGTGGATCGCAATTGCAGTTCCCCATTTGCAAACGGCAGCAGCGCTTGCTCTTTCTTTGGCGGGCCGTATAGTTCAGTCGGAAGCGGCATCAATGCTGCGAATCCTGGCGACATTGTCATGGTGCGGCCCGGCAACTATAATGAACCGATGACCATCAGCAAACCCGTCACTCTTCGCGCCACGCGCGGCAACGCCACTATCGGCGTGCCTTGACCAAAGGAAACAACATGAAAACGAACCTCAGAATTCTGCGAACAATCCTCGTGGCCCTCGTGCCGCTCTGGTGCGGCGCCACCGTCTTCGCCCAAAGCGGCGGCGGCTTCGATCTAAGCTGGTCCAGCATCGACGGCGGCGGCGGGACGAGCACTGGCGGCGTTTATGCCGTCAGCGGCACCATCGGGCAGCCTGACGCCGGCACTCTGACCGGCGGCAGCTATGAGCTTGTAGGCGGGTTCTGGGGGGTAGTTGCCGCCATTCAGACGGCTGGCGCGCCGTTACTCACCGTGCATTACGCCAGCGCGAGTGTCATCGTATCCTGGAAGCTGCCGGCGACCGATTTTGTGCTCGACCACACTTCCACGCTGACCGGTTCGCCGATCCCCTGGACGCAAGTGGCATTCCCGTATCAGACCAACGCCACCGATATTTTCATCACCATCCCCATGCCCATCGGGCACGAATTCTACCGCTTGCGAAAGCCGTAGCGCTGCTATCGCTGCACGCGGGCGCCGCCGCCACGGACGAGCTTCTCGACATCGGCAAGCGTAGCCATCGAGGTGTCGCCCGGCGTGGTCATCGCCAGGGCGCCGTGGGCTGCCCCATACTCGACCGCCTTCTGCGGATCGCCCGTCGCCATGAAACCGTAAATCAGCCCCGAGGCAAAACTGTCGCCGCCACCGACGCGGTCAAGGATCTCGAGGTCCGCGCGATGGGCCGCCTCATGGAATTTCCCGCCGGCCCAACAGATGGCGCCCCAGTCGTTGCGGGTCGCGGATTTGACCGCGCGCAGCGTGGTGGCGGTCACTTTGAAATTGGGGAATTCCTTGACCGCTTTCTCGATCATCTGCTTGAACGCCGTGACGTCGATGCGGGATAGGTTTTCATCGGCCCCTTCAACTTCGAAGCCAAGCGAGGCGGTGAAATCTTCTTCGTTGCCGATCATGACATCGACCTGCCGGGCAATGCGGCGGTTGACCTCCTGCGCGCGCTTCAGGCCGCCGATCGATTTCCAGAGGGACGGCCGGTAATTAAGGTCATACGAGACAATCGCGCCATGTTTCTTGGCGGTCTGCACGGCTTCGATCGCCAGTTCCGGCGTGGTGTCCGACAACGCGGCAAAAATCCCGCCCGTGTGGAACCACCGCGCGCCTTGCTTGCCGAAGATGTCCTCCCAATCGAAATCCCCGGCCTTGAGCTGCGAGGCGGCGCTCAGCCCGCGATCCGGCACGCCCACCGCGCCGCGAATGCCAAAACCGCGCTCCGTGAAGTTCAATCCGTTGCGCACCGCGCGGCCGACGCCGTCGTACGGCCGCCATTTGATGAACGACGTATCCACTCCGCCTTGCAAGATAAAGTCCTCGATCAGGCGGCCGATTTCATTGTCGGCAAAAGCCGTGCAGACCGCCGTGCGCAATCCGAAGCAGCGGCGCAGGCCGCGGGCCACGTTGTATTCGCCGCCGCCTTCCCAGGCTTTGAATTCGCGGGCGGTCCGAACCCGGCCTTCGCCGGGATCCAGGCGGAGCATGACTTCGCCGAGGGCGATCAGGTCATATTTGCAGGTGTGGGCGGGTTTGATCTCCAATAGTGGCATGGCATCGAAGTTGGGTTTCGGTTGGAGGCGGAGGATTAGTCATCAGCGACGGCTTCAACTCTCCCCAAACGCGGCGCCCACCTCAACACATTTTTGGGCGCGATTAAGAGCTGGCGCTGGTGTAATGGCGTAACGAGAAGCGCCAGCCCGCCTCGGAAACCAGCAGGCAAACCACGCTCATTCCCAGCAGCAGCAGCAGTTCCAGGGGCGACCGCAGTTTGTCCGCCAGCAGTTTGGCCGGCACGTTGGCGACCAGCAGCATCGGCACGGCGAAGGTGAAGAAGACCTTGAAAAAACCGCGAAACGCCGCGTCCGGCAGCCGCGCGATGTTGAACAGGCTGTAGTAACCCCAGACAATGCCTTGCGCCCGCACGGTCCAGAAGCTCGCGCTGGCCAGCAGAAACATCAGCGAGTAGTGGATCAACACCCCGGCCGCCACCAGGAGCAGGAAGCCGAGCACGTGCACGGCCGACGGCAGCAACTGCAATTGCCGCAGCGCATAAACCATCACCGCGAGGGCGGAGACGCCGTTTACGAACCCCCCCAGGTCCACGTGCCGCAGCGAAATGATGAAGCGGGTGTTGACCGGCAGCAGCAGCATGAAATCCAGCCGGCCGGTGCGGATGTATTCGGAGATTTGCGTGCAGTTGCCCAGGAAAAAGGCCTGGAAAATTTGCTGGATGAATTGGCTCGCGCCGATCAACAGCACCACCTGCCATTTGGACCAGTCGCCGATGTGGTCGGTGTGCTGGTAGATCACCCCGATGAAACAAAGCTGCAGCGCGAACCAGAGCAGCTCGACCACGATCCAGAGCAGAAAGTTGGTTTTGAAACCCATCTCGCGCACCACCGAATTCTTCCAGAGCGCGCCGTAGATCACGACGTAACGCCAAAACCAAGGCTGGCGCCGTAGCATTGCGGGAGACTTCATAATCCCGCACCGCCTGACCGGCATTGGGTACATGGCCCGACGCGGCGATTGATCCCCCTCTCCCCAAGGGAGAGGGCCGGGGTGAGGGGAAAGCAACCCCCGCAACCGCCATGCGCTTGCGACCAGCCGATGAATTCGGCTACGCTCGATCCATGACGCCCCCTCGCCTTACGCGCGTCGCACGCCTGATGCGGAAGCACGACTCGTGGGCCGAAATCTGGAACTCGCGCCTGCGGCGCGAAAAACAGTCCATCCGTGACGCAATTTGGCGGACGTTGCAGGAGCGCGCCCCGCATCCGTTGCCGGATTACTGCCGGCCGATAAGCGAATGGAAACAAAGATCTACGCCAGGCAAAGCGCCGAGTCCCTGACAGTTGCAAGCCGCCATCCCCCTCACCCTGGCCATCTCCCTCAGGGAGAGGGAACAGGCATCTTGCGTCTTTCTTAGTTCGGACGTCGCTCCCACTGGCACCGTGCGCTCCGCGATTAAACGCCGAGACACCCGCTCGAGCCCGCGCGTTGGATTCGCCACTCAGCGCCGGGCGATTCTCCCTCTCCTCACAGGAGAGGTCCGAGGTGAGGGCGGACCAATGTGCCGGAGTCATTTTACCAATCAGACAGAGCGCTTGCGCAATCACTTCAGCGTTCGGGTTTAGTTGTGCGCATCTCCATCAGCCTCCGACCGCGGAGTATTTCCGAATGCCCCGCGACCAGACGAAGCGCGCCAGCGCGTACGCCGCGATGACCCACAACATCTGGATTACCAGCCCTTGCTGGAGCGCCACGCCCGTCGTCTTGCCGATGTAAATGCTCACCGGAAAAAACAACTGGTACGGAAACGGCGTGAAGTAAAGCGCCTTCGTCAACGGCGCGGGGAGAATGTCCAGCGGAAAAAGGTGTCCGCCGGCGATGTATTCGAAGGCGAACACGATGAAGATGAAAGTGGACACCTCGAGCACCCAAAACGCCAGCAGCGCCATCGTGTATGAAAGAAAAAACTGCAATAACGCCGTCATTACAATCGAGGCCACGAACCACGCCAGCGTCGCCCCGTCCGCCGGCAGGATAAAATACCGCCGCTGGTAGAGGATGAACAAGGTGACGGGAAGCAGCGCCACCAGGGTATAGACCAACCGCCCTGCGCCGAACAGGCAAAGGCGATAGGCCAGGTAATCGATCGGCTTGAGCAGGAATTGGCTGATGTTGCCGTCCTTGATATCGGCGGCGATTTGCCAGTCGTCCTCGTTCACGGCGGTCAGCGAATCGACAATCGTTATCACCAGATAGTAGGAGATCATCTGGGCCAGCGAATAGCCGGCCACGTCGCCGGCCTGGCCGGCGTAGATGGCGCGCCACAGGGAAATGGTGGCGACGAGCGGGATGAGTCCGAACAAGGCGCGAAACAAAAAGTTCACCCGATAGACCAGGGTGTTCTGAATCCCGATGTTCAGGACATGCCAGTACTTGCGCAACGTGCTCGCCTTCAAGCCCACGCCTCAGCATAATCGTAATCGGCCGGTAAGAACAGCTCCACATCTTCCGCCGCCGCCCCGTACCGCGCGTTTTTCTCCGGCTTGCTGCCCGCGGCCACAACCTTTAGAAAGTGCCGGTGAAAAAACAACCCGCGCCTGCCGTTGAGCCTCTCTCCACCGCCCATCGCCGCTATCTTTATTTCTCCGCGGCCGTCACGGGCGCTGCAATCATGATCGTGGAAATCCTCGGCGCCAAAATGCTCGCGCCCTATTTCGGCACTTCGCACTTCGTCTGGACCGCCCAAATCGCCGTCACGCTGGTGGCGCTGGCCGCCGGTTACTACGCGGGCGGCGCGCAGGTGGATCGTTCGCCGCGGCTGCGGCGCCTTTACGGCAGCGTCCTCGTGGCGGGCGTCTATCTGAGCCTCACGGTCTGGATCGTGCGACCGCTGGCTTACTGGTGCCTGGAGTTCAAGCTCGCGCTCGGCTCGTTGCTCGCCTCGGCAATGTTGTTTTTCGTCCCGCTTTGTTTGCTGGCGATGGTCTGCCCCTTTCTGATCCGCGTTTTGACCGTCTCGGTCAGCGGCGTCGGCGGCAACGTCGGGCGGCTCACCGCCGTCAGCACCTTGGGCAGTTTTGCGGGCACCATCTTGATCGGCTATCTGCTCATTCCGTTCCTGCCAAACTCGATGACGATGCTGATCACGGCGGTGGCCTTGATGCTCGTGGCCGGCGGCTTCTTCTGGATCTGGGGCAAGGCGAAGTCCGATCAGGTCGCGGCCGCGCTGGCGCTCGTGTTGGGCGCGGCCATCGGCTGGGGCGCCGGACGGACAGCCGATCCGGAGGGCGGCAAACTGGTGGAGCTGTATCACGGCAATTCCAACTTCGGCCAGCTCCAGGTCTTCCAGGCCAGGAACGGCCCGCGGCGTTACTACTTGAACGATTACCTCACGCAAAACACCTACGACACCAACGAGCATCAAAGCCTCTCGATGTTCACCTACATGCTCCACGAACTGCCCCGAGCCTACACTACGCGCATCGAAGACGTCCTGTGCATCGGCCTCGGCGTCGGCATTGTGCCGATGGAATTCGCCCGCGAAGGCGCCCGGGTGGACGTCGTCGAGATCAACCCGGCCGTGATCCCGGTCGCGCGGAAATTCTTCGAGCTGCAACCGGAGCGGCTCAACATCACGATCGGCGACGGCCGCCAGTTTGTGAACCAATGCCGCAAGCAGTACGACGTCATCGTCCTCGACGCTTTCCTCGGCGAGTCCTCGCCTTCGCACCTCTTCACGCGCGAGGCCTTCGGCGCCATGCGCCGGGTTCTCACGACCAACGGCGTGCTGGTCATCAATTGCTTCGGCGATTTCGATCGTGGCAAGGATTTCTTCGTCGCTTCGCTCGAGAAAACCCTGGGCAACGTCTTCGGCTCTGTCCGCATTCATAACGAGCACAACGGCGGAAACGTGCTCTTCGTGGCCTCGCCGCGGCTCCAATTGAACCTCCTCCAGGCTCCGGACTTTGCCCGGATCAACGCGAGCGTTCGGCGCAGCGTGGAAATCGCCTTCGATCGCATCGTGGAATCAGACCCCAACCACGGCATCGTCCTCACCGATGATTTCAACCCCACCGACTACTACGACGCCGTCAACCGGGAACGATTCCGCCGCGACCTGGCCTTCGCCGGGCGCAATCTGTGAGCGGTCGCTAATTCGACCGTTGCTTCCCCCTCACCCCGGCCCTCTCCCTCGGGGAGAGGGAGAATCATCCGCCGCGCTTTCGCCAATCCAGAGCGCCTCGACTCGTTGCAGCGCGGGATGCGCTGTTCCCTCTCCCTCAGGGTTAGGGTGAGGGGGAACGAGACGCAGCCAGCCAAAACGGCCGGACGAATTTTGCAAGCTCAACTCCACCTGCTCCCCGTTCCAGCAACGTCCGGCCGCGGCATGGGCCGGCAGTAATCCGACAACGGATGAAGGGCCCGCCGCTTTACTTCCCCAGGTGCTTCTCGATCACGCTCATCACGCCCTTGACGTTCAGCGGCTTGGCAATGTAGGGGAACCCGCCGATCATGCCTTCCGGGCCTTTCAACTCTTCTTTCTTCACCGCCGCGGTCAGAAACACGATCGGCACGTCCCGCAATAACGGGTCGGCCCGGATTTGTGCCGCGGCGTCCCCGCCGTCCAGGTCCGGCATCATCACGTCGAGGAGGACCAGGTCCGGCTTGAATTGTCGGGCGGCGGGCAGCGCCTGGGCGCCTTCGTTTTCGACGCGGACGGTGTAGGCGCCACTTTTTTCGAGGTTCAATTTCAGCAGACTCGTGATGCTGGGTTCGTCGTCCACGACCAGGATTTTTTTCCGATTCATATAGTGGGTTTTCGCTGCGCTTTGAACATGACGGTGTATTTCCGGCCCGAGCCCTTGCGGTGGCTGATGTCCAGCGCCCCGCCGTGAAGCTCGACGATTTTCTTGAGCACCGCCAGACCTAAACCGCTCGTTTTGCCCGTGCCCTTGGTGAAGACGGTGGTGGAGGAGCCGGGGTCCTTCCCCTTCTCCGTTCGAGTGGCGTCGCGCGCCGCTTCCACCTCGGCCACGACGATGAGGTCGCCGACCTTGAAAAACGACGGCGTCTTTCCCGCCGCACTCCGGGCTTCGGTCCACGGAAAGGCCGCCGTGCGCACCAGCAGGCTGCCGCCGTCGCTCACGGCGCGGATGGCGTACATCAGCAGGTTGATGAAAACGTGTTTCATGGTCTTTGCATCCAGGCGCAGCGCCGGAAGGTCCGCGGCCAATTCCTTCGCCACGCGGACCGGATAATTGGCCAGCTCGTTTTCCACTGCGCGCAGCGACTGCTCCACTACGCCACTCAGATTCTCGGCCTGCACCTGGCTTTTAGTCGGCGCCGAAAACTCCAGCAGGCCGTGAATGATCGCGTCCGCGCGCTTCACCGCTTCCCCCATCTCGTTCAACACCAGCTCCGCGTTCGCATCGCCGGCGGCGACATGACCGGCTAGATAATCGATCCCCAGGATGATTGTCTGGAGCGGGTTCTTCACCTCGTGCGCCACGCCGGCGGCAAACGTGTTCACCGCCTCGAGCTTCTCCGACTGGATCAATTGCAACTGCGTCGCCTGCAATTTTTCGTGCGACTTCTTCAAGTCCGACAACGCCTCGCGCAACGCCTCCACGGCTTCTTTGCGCTCCGTGATGTCGCGCGAAACCACCACCACCTGGGAGGGCCGGCCTGTTTCGTCCTTGATCACGCTTCCCTGCGATTCGACGTGCCGCACACTGCCGTCGCGCAGCAGCATCCGGTGCTCGGCGCGCCGGCCTACGCCCGTGGCCAAGGCGTCCAGGAAAATCTGCCGCACCCGCTCCCGGTCTTCCGGATGCACTTCCTCGAACGAATCGGACCCGGCCAGCCGGCCGGCCTCGCCCCGGAGCCGCTGGTAGGAGGGACTCTTGTAAAGCCGCCGCCCATCCTTGTCGATGACGGTGATCAAATCGTTCACGTTCTCAGAGATCAGCCGGAAAAATTCCTCGCTCCGCCGCAGCGCTTCGGAGGCCCGCTTGCGCTCGATGGCATAGCGAATCACTCGCCCCAGCATCCGGCCGTCCCACTGGCCCTTGACCAGGTAATCCTGCGCCCCCTCCCGCACCGCCTGAAGGGCCAGTTTCTCATCATCACAACCGGTCAGCACGATGATTGGCAAGGCCGGCGCGCGCGCGTGCAGCTCCGCGTAAGTCCGAAGTCCGTGCCCGTCGGGCAGCGCGAGGTCCAACAGCGCCACGTCGAACCGGTCCTGGCCGACCCGTTCCAGCGCTTCACCGAGCCGCTTTACCCGCGTGACCGCGAACGGCGACGCACTGGCGCTCGTCAGCATCTCCTGCACCAAAGCCGCGCAAACCGCCTCATCTTCGACCAGCAACAGTTTGATACATTGATCGTTCATCGGCTCGCCTTGCCTCTCACCCGGCGCTACTCAGACACAAATCGCCCCTTAACTCAATCACCATGTCCTGCCAAATTGAACAAACTGGCCCCGATTCATCCGGGCGAAATTCTCCGCGAGGAGTTTATGAAGCCGCACGGCCTGTCGCAGAATGCGCTCGCCCGCGGCCTGAAAGTCCCGCCTCGTCCATCAATGAGATCGTGTTGGAAAAGCGCGGCATCACTGCCGACACCGCGTTGCGCCTGGCCCGCTACTTCGACACGACCGCGGAGATGTGGACGGGCTTGCAGGCGGATTACGATCTGCGGCTGGCGGCTTGAGGCGCTGGCCGCACGCCGCGCAGCGGGCGGCTTAGCAGAATCGCATAAACGGGTCCCGAATGGGCTGTTTTCGCGGGCGCCTCGCCTCGGTCACAAAGTTAGCTCCGGCGTGGCCTTTCTTTTGTAAGGCGTTTTTCCCTCTTGCACGCGTAGCAGTGAGGCGGGGCGCGGCGCGACGGGAATCCGCGGCGGTTGCGGCGCTTGGGCGAAGGTCGCCAGCGGCTGGCGATCCTTGAAGCCGACCTTTGCGAATGCGCCATCGCTACTTAGGATGCGTTGTACGATCAGCGAGGAACGATTTAGCCCAATCCAAGTAGGGTTCGCTCCCGTGCCTCTCTAAAAGCCCTCGACGCAGACGCACGAGTTCGGCCAGCGGCACAGCTTCAGGCCTGTCCAACTCATCGAACCGGGTGCCGGCGACGGCCTCCGCCAATTCCGGGAGCCACGGTGGAACCGGGGGAGCGAGGACTGGCTCCTCTGTAATTCTGACGGTCTGGTCACTCGTAGCGGTGAGGAGTCGATGGCCGGCAGCAAAAAGGCGGGCGCAGTACACCGGCCCCGGATGCTTCAGTGGTTCTCCCGCAGGAAAGCCGGAGCGGACTTCCCAGATTCGAGCGGTCCGGTCTGCCGAGGCTGTAACGACTCTCTTGCTGTCCGGAGTGAACTTGACGGACCAAACCGCCGCTTCGTGCTGGAGAACCACGCTTATCGGCAACCCGGTGAAAGCGTCCCACACCCGGGCTGTGCCGTCGGCTGAACCGGTCGCAACGAGCTGTCCATCCGCACTGAACTCGGCGGAATAGACCGCCCCTTTGTGTCCGAGTGGGCGGCCGAGAGGTTGACCGTTGCGGGCACTCCAAAGGCGGGCAGTCCCATCCTGCGAGGCAGTTAAGACCCGCGCGCCATCCGGATTGAACAGAGCGTGCCAAACGGGGGCCTCATGTTCGAGCAAGGTCGCCAGGAGCGCGCCGCTATTCACGTCCCAGAGCCGCGCTGTATGGTCACTGCCGGCAGTCACCAAACGTTGGCTGTCCGGGCTGAAGCGCGCCGAGTAAACCCAGCCCGTCTCGTGTGGCAGCGGCCCGGTGACCGCCCGGCCCGTCTGCGCATCCCACACTCGCGCAGTCCCGTCAAAAGAAGCCGTAGCAACCCTCTGACCGTCCGGGCTAAATCGACCGCAATACACCGGCCCCCGATGGTCGATGGTGATTTCCAATTTGCCGTCGAGCGCATTCCAAATTCGAGCCGCCTTGTCGTTAGAGGCGGTTACCACCCTCCGGCCATTTGGGCTGAACTGCACGCTTATAACCCTATGTGCGTGGTGGAGTGGTCCGCAGAGCAGCCGAGCCGTGTGCGAATCAAAAATGTTTGCCTCGTCCCCAGCAGCGATGGCCACTCGCCGTCCATCTGGACTGAGGTCAACCGAATCGCGCATCATCAGTTCCCGTGGCCGGTTGAACAGGCCACCGTAATCACTGATGCTTGCTGAGACGATGTTTCCAGGTCCAAATAGTTTGCCCATTTGGTATGTGGTTATCACCAGGCCTTTATCGACTTCGAGGCCGAGAAACCGTGCTTGTGTGTCAGCCCGACGTTCGAACATTATCATTAGCATTTGAACCGCACCGCCGGCGGAGAGATCCTGCTCCGGCAAGACAACGGCAATGAGTGGAGCTCTCTTGGATTGCGCGAATGCGATTATTTCTCGTTGGAGGCGCCTAACTCGGGAGAAGGTCAACGGCTGGCCAAGGTACGGCAGAAACGCTGACTCAAATTCCTTGGTGCGAGCGAAGTCCGGCGCGTTAATCGTGTTGATCCCGACCGCTTCCGGCCGTCCGGCTGGATCGACCTGCTTAAACGAACTGCTAATCACCAGTCCCTCCAGTCGTGGCACAATAACCGTTTCTTCGTACTTCCCGATTTCCGGCGAGCTTCCGACCCTCTCTTCGGTTCTGGTTGGCGCCGCATTATTGCCCGGTATTTCGAGTTGCGCCATCCGACCGGCCCTGACATCCCAAATCCGCGCTGTGTGGTCAGCCGAGGCCGTGACCGCGAACTTCCCATCTGGACTGAATCGGGCGGACCAAATTTCGGCATCGTGCCTCAAAGGTTCGGCCAGCGGCATTCCGTTCGATCCATCCCAAATCCGCGCGGTCCTATCGGCCGAAACTGTCAAAAGACGCGAACCATCCGGACTGAATTCGGCCGCGTACGTTGCCTCAGCATGCTTCAAAGGCTCTGTCAGTTGGGTTCCTGTCCATGCATCCCACACTCTGGCCGTGCCGTCCTGCGAAGCCGTGACAACGCGGTGCCCGTCAGGACTGAACTTCGCTGTCCAGACCCGACCCCCGTGCCCAACGAGCTCGGTCGGAACCTTGCCAAAACGCGTCTCCCACACGCGCACCGTCTTCACGCCTGAAACGGTCGCCAGCAGAGGTCCACGGGGGTCGACGGATACGGTATGCGCTTCCGGAATTCGCCACGGCGTTCCCGTCGCCGGCAGCTGCCCATCGGGGCTGACGGATGCGTCTTGAATTCGTTCCTCGTGCATCAATCCTTTGTCCTGTTTTGGCGGTCCGGCCAGCAACTTGCCAGTAATCGCATCCCAAACTTGCACTATGTTGTTTGGAGCAGCAGCTTCTGAGTTAGTGTTCATGGAGGCTGTTACAAGGCGTCCACCGTCTTCAGTAAATTCGGCGTAATAGACAGGCTGCGCCAGACCCTGCTGACTGGTCAGGGCCGTTCCAGAGTCTGCGTCCCAGAAGCGCAGTAGCGGTGTGCCGCTGGAAACCGTCACAATTCGGCGGCCGTCTGGAGTGAAGCGAGCGCCAAACACCGATGTCTCGTGCTTGAGCGCCGGAGCATGCTCATTGCCGCTGAGTAGGTCCCAGACTCGCACCGTCTTATCGAACGAGGCCGTGACTAACAGCCTGCCATCCCGGCTGAAGCTGGCCGAGGTGACAGCGGCGGCGTGCTTTACTGGCCCGAGTCGGATCGTGCCGGCGTGCACATCCCATACTCGCACAGTGTTGTCGGAAGAAACCGTAGCCACGAGATCACTTTCGCGACTGAACTGCGCCGAGATTACCTGATCCGTATGCTGAAGCGGCTCCGTCACCGGGAATAGAAAGCGGCGGTGGGTCATTGCGGATAGAAGGCGATCTGCCGCGGCTTGATTTGACGGATTTTGCCGCAACGCGGCGGCGAGATAAGCCAGCGCGATCGGAACGTTTTCGCTTCGGAACAACTCCTCGGCCCTCTGCATCTGGAATGCGCTCAGTGCCTTCTCCGCCCGGTCTCGCTGGCGGCTAGCCTCGGTTTTGGCTTTGGCCTCAGCTTCTGCTCTCTGCCCTGCCTCGTTGCGTGCCCGCTCTGCTTCTGCGCGCTGACGGTTAGCGAGAACTGCCAGCCAGGTGCTCGTCGCGCCTCCCGCAATCAGCAACAGTAAAAAGCTCGCAATCACGCCCACAGCCGTCCGGTGCTTATGAACAAATTTTGCCAGGCGATAACCGGCGGTCGGCGGGCCGGCCACCACCGGATCGTTGTTCAAATGGCGCTCGATGTCCCTGGCCAAGCCATTGGCCGTCTCGTAGCGGCGCGTACGGTCTTTCTCCAGCGCCTTCATTACGATCCAGTCCAGATCGCCGCGGACCAACCTCATCAACTGTGCCGGGTCCAGCTTGCGCTGCGCCGAGATGGAGGGCAGCCGGTCGCTGCTTTGGCTCAGGCGGGTGCTGGGGCGGGGCGGTTCCTCTTCGCGGATGCGGCGCAGGACTTCATCGAAGGCGGCCTCGCGCAGCCTCTCACGCGTGAGTGGCGTTGTGCCGGTGAGCAGTTCGTAAAGGAGCACGCCCAGGCTGTAGATGTCGCTTCGGGTGTCGATGTCGAGCTGGTTCATCTCCGCCTGCTCCGGGGACATGTATTCGGGCGTGCCGATCAGGGCGCCGAACTCGGTGAACAGCGTGCGCTCGGTCAGGCGCAGGCCGGTGGCCTTGGCGATACCGAAGTCAATCACCTTGGGCACGGGCTGGCCGTCGTAGAGCGCCACCAGCACATTGCTGGGTTTGATGTCGCGGTGGATGATGCCCTTTTGATGCGCGTGCTGGATGGCCTGACAAACGGGAACAAACAAGTCCAGCCGTTCGCGAATCGTGAGACGCTGCTCGTCGCAAAATTTCGTCAGCGGCATGCCCTTGACCAGCTCCATCACGAAGTAAGGCCGTCCCTCCGGAGTGCTGCCGGCATCAAGCACCTTCGCGATGTTGGGATGGTCCATCAGCGCCAGCGCCTGACGCTCGGCTTCAAATCGGGCGATAAACTGCTTCGTATCCATCCCTAACCGGATGATCTTAAGCGCGACCCGGCGGCGGACCGGCTCCTCCTGCTCGGCCATATAGACTACGCCGCAACCGCCTTCGCCGATTTTCTGGAGCAGCTTGTAGTGGCTGATTTTGTCGCCGGGCTTTTCGGTGACGACTTCGGGCGTGGAGACACACTGCGTGTTTTGCAGAAAACCACCAGCCGCCTCGTTCGCGCGGAGCAGCGACTCGACCTGCTCCCGCAGTTCCGGCTCATGCCGACACGCCTCAGCCAGGAAGCGCTCGCGCTCCTCTGCCGACTTCTTGGCCTTTGCCTGGCTGAACAGTTCTATGATTCGGTCTGGATCCGCGCTCATCGTCGTGTCGAAGGGAAACGCCCCTTCACTCATACATGCGCCGTCCGGGGCTGAATCCCCTCAAAAAATCTTCCATTTGCTACACGCTGGGGGTCCGCTCCTTATGCATCTCCCGGAACAGCCACGCCCGGGCGAACGCCCACAGCCGCTCCGCCGTGCTGACCGACACCCCCAACTCGCGTGCTGCCTGCTCCTGTGTCAGTCCGACGAAGAAACAGAGCTTCACCACATCTGCAGCGCGCGCGTCAAACGCCGCCAGCCTGCCCAGCGCTTCATCGAGCGCCAACAACTCTTCGTCCGGCATGGGCAAGGGCAGATCCACCGCGTCAATGTCCACGCGCTCCAACTGGCCGCCGCGCTTGAGCCGCTGTTTGCGGCGGGCATTTTCGATGAGGATGCGCCGCATCGCCTCTGCCGCGGCCCCGAAGAAGTGGGCGCGATTCTGCCAAACCGACTGCTCTTGGGAACGGCTGAGCCGCAGCCAAGCCTCGTTCACCAGCGCGGTGGGCTGAAGCGTCTGGCCGGGCGGCTCGTTCGCCATTTTATGGGCGGCGAGCCTTCGCAGTTCCTCGTACACGAGCGGCAGCAGGCGTTCAGCAGTAAATAGGTCCGTAGTCACTTTTCAGAGGAATCATGCTTGCAGCCGAAGTTCGGCTGTCCGGGCGGCCCTGCCAAAAGACGCGACACCTCGCTCCGCGTGCAAGTCTGCAATCGCCACGCGGTCCACTTTGACCCATGTCCAATCGCTCCAGCCCTTCATTCCCGAAAGGAGCTGCCCAAGCGAATCGTACTGGTAAAGCCGGAAGGAACGCTTCATTTGAAAGGCTTTTTTCCCTCCTGCACACGGAATGGTGAAGCGGGGCGCGGCGTAACGGGAATCCGCGGCGGTTGCGGCGGCTGCGGCGCTTGGGCGAAGGTCGCCAGCGGCTTCCAATCTTTGAAGCCGACCTTTTGCGCCAGCGTCGTCCCGTCGATGCGGCCATCGGCAATCCATTGTTCCAGTTCGTTGCCGCTCACCGGGCCGTAAGTTTTCTTGTCGCCACCCATGATCTTGAACAACGTCGATTTCTCGAAGCGAAGCACGGCGGCCGAGGCGGCCGCCAGCTCGGTCTGGACCGTGCCGATGGCCGCGTCGAACGCCGATCCGGCCGCGGCAACGGCCGCGCCCACGGTTTCGCCGATTTTGAATTCCGGGAACTTCATCTCGCCGATCTTGAATTCGGGCAGCGCGCTCAGCATTTCAGCCCCTTTGACCGCTTGCTTGATGCCGCCCGTGATTTCCGAAACCGCGGCGCTCAGCGTCTGGTAACCGTTGACAATCCATTCGAGCTTTCCGGTTTGAATGTCTGCCAGGAATCCGTGCACGGGGACCTTCGGCCCGATGAGCGGACTCTGGCGCGTGAACTCGACGCCCCGGATCACGTTCTGCCGCTCGCTGGCAAACAAGCCGAAGAATTCCTGCAGATTGTCCGGCAAGCGCGAGCGATCGATCCCCAGTGCGCGGAAGCGCTCGGTCAACTCGGCGACCGAGGTTTGCCGCACCCGGCAATCGGTGTGGCCGATGATCGCGATCTCCTTGCCGCCCTTCACCGCGCAAGCCATCGCGAGTGACCGCATCGTGCTGCTGGCCGTGCCGGTGATGATGTTCCCGGCATTGCGCAGCCAGATGAACTTTTCTTCCGTCAGCCCCAGGATTGCCGGCAAGAGCGGGTTCAAGCGCGGATCGATGCAGGTCAGGGCGACTACGGGCAGCTCGTCGGCGAAGTCGTCCGGGTGCAGACCGACGCCCTTCTCACCGGCCACCGCGCGGTGATTGGCATCCACAATGGCATCGAAGAGGCGCATGGTGTTGTTCTTCAAAACTGGGACCTACCATCCTTCGCCGCGCGAACGAAGACTTTGTGGCTGGCGTAAGCCGCTTCCGGCCGGTCAGCTTGAGCGCGTATCCGGAAAGCTCGCTCGACCTGTGGGAGGATTGTTGCATTGTACTCCCGATCAGATGTTGTGTCGATAAGCTTTCCATCTTTATCGAAATACTGGACTTCGAGTTCCACTCCCTTCCAGGAGAACTTGCTGTTGTTCTTGATCGTGCCCACTACAGCAATGAAAGCACCCTTCTCGGTCTGGCTGTAATGCATCTGCGAGTCAGTCACCACGATCTGGTCGTGAAACGGGGCAAGGTCTAGGCTGGGCTCCAAAAAGTGCTCAAAAAGCGCAAAAACGAGGAGCAGCGCCAATGCGAAGGCGCCTATGAACAGAAACATCCACCCATATCCTGCGGTGAGGAAACCCCAGCGGCTCTGCCAATGCCGGCAATGAGGACAAAGCTTGGCTGCGACGCGGATACTCTCCGCGCACATAGGACAAACCTTGGTAGTCGCGTTTTGTTCCACAGCTTGAATTCTCTCAGGCTACTGTTCCCGTTGGGGCCAGGGGCTTGCAATTAGGCCGCGCTGCATCGACACCGGTCCAGCTTGGAACCTTGCCGCCCACTCTCTGGTTTCCTTCAGCCCGCAGGAGCTAGTGCGCCAAGGCCAAGCCACCGTTTGCTACTGTTGATTCTTCACTTCTTCTACCGAGGCACACTGCCGGCTTACTTCTGCGATTCGTCTTTTCCCATCGCCTTCTTGAGCGCCGGCACTTGTTCGAGCAGTTTCTCCAACTTGATGCCGGTCAGGCTTTCGATCACGGGGGGAAGCTGGCTGATGATCTGCGTCACGTCGCCGGTGACCTTGCTGGCCCCGCCGCCCAGGCCGCCTCCGGAGTTGATGACGACCATCTTTTCCATCTTGGCCAGCGGTTCGCTGATCCGGCCCGCCACGTCGGGCAACACGCGCACAATCATCTCGATCACGGCCGCTTCGTTGTACTGTTTGAACGATTCGGCCTTCTGCTGCATCGCCGAGGCCGTGGCTTTGCCTTGCGCCTCGATGATGGCCGCTTCGGCCAGACCGCGCGCCTTGTTCGCTTCCGCCTCGGCCAAACCGGTGGCTTTGGCGACTTCCGCCGAAGCAAAGCCCTTGGCCTTGGCGGCGGTCGCCGCGCCCGCCGCTTCGGTTTCAAGCTGGAACTTCGTCGCGTTGGCGAGGGTCTCGACCCGGTAACGTTCGGCGTCGGCGGGCTTTTGCACGTTCGCTTCCAATTCGCGCTGCTTGCGCAGGACTTCCTGCTGCTGCAGCTCGATCTGTTTCTGTTTCTCGATGATGTTGACCTGCACTTCTTCGGCCTTCACGAGCTGGCCGGTCTTGTATTTCTGCAAATCATAGGCGAGATCGGCCTCGGCTTTCTTCTGATTCACCGCCGCCTGATACTGCGCCACGTTCGATTGATAATCGCGCTGGGCTTCGGCGATTTTCGTGTCGGCCGCGAATTTCGCTTCCTGCCCGGCCTGCGTCGCTTGCGAGGAGCGGATCATGGCATCGCGGTCGGCTTCGGCCTGGGCGATCTGCGCGTCGCGTTTCACCTGGGCAATGCGCGGCTTGCCGAGCGCGTCGAGGTAGCCTTGCGTGTCGCGGATGTCCCGAATGGTGAAGCTGACGATCCCCAGGCCCATGTTGGCCATGTCGCCGGCGGCCACTTCCTGCACCTTCGAGGCGAAGGCGTCCCGGTTCTGGTAAATCTCCTCGACGGTCATCGTGCCCAGAATGGCCCGCAAATGGCCTTCGAGCGTCTGCATGGCGATGTTTTTGATGTCCTCTGTCTTCTTGCTCAGAAATTGCTCGGCGGCGGTGGCGATGGAAATGTCGTCTCCCTTGACCTTGATCTGCGCCACGCCATCGACTTTCACCGGCACGCCTTTGCTGGTATAGACCTCCGGGGTTTGGACGTCGATGGTCAACAGTTCCAGCGAAAGAACATCCACCTTCTCCACGACCGGATAAACGAACGTGCCGCCGCCCTTGACGATGCGGAACCCCCGCGTGCGCTCCGTGCCATCCGGATCGGCATAGCGATGCCTTTTGCCGGAGACGATCAGCACGTCGTTCGGCCCGACTTTGGTGTAGCGGCTCAGCACCACGGCGATGCCGATCAAAATGACCAGCGCGATGACGACAATGGCGAGCAGCACAAATCCGCCGGAGATGATCGGATTCGCTTGGGCGAACAGAGGGGTCAGGGTCATGGTGTTTTTTAGCTGGGTTTTGGTACCGCGGTTATGTTGCCTGGACGTAAAATTGCGAGCCGACGACGCGAGTAATCTTGACAAGCTGGCCGGCGGCGACGGCGGCGCCGCTTTCTTCCCGCGCCGGCGCCGTATAGCGCGTGCCGCCCTGGACGTAGGCGATTTCGCCGACGCCCTTCTCCGGGATCGGGGTGATGATCGTCGCCGTCAATCCGGCCAGGCTGCCCACTTTGGATTCGCTCGAGCTTTGGGTCTTGCTGAACAATTGCCGGAGCGTCCACAAGACACCCGCCGCGGTGACGAAGCCGCACGCCAGGGCCAGCGGCGCGCTGATAAACGGCTTTCGCGTCGCCTCGATGTAATGAAAAATGATCCCGAACCCGCCGAACGCAGTCACGAACGAGGCGATCACCGTCGGACTAAAGGCCGACACCCCGGGCATGTCGCTGGACTCCACTCCCGCCTCCGCGTGGCCGCCGCTGCCGTCCACGTGGCCGTGCCCGCCAAAGACGTGGCCGAAGATGGCGCTGCCCAGCGTAAAAACGAATCCCACTCCAAGACAAATTAGGTAAATAAGAAAATCCATAAACCTTGCTCACTTTCGGCTGTGGCCACAGTAAAGGGCTGATCCGCTGGCCAGGCAAGCCAGAAAACGCCTCGACACGCTCCCGCGCGGCATCGCGCCGGACATGGCGTTGCGCTTGCCGAACCGGCCCGCCGAGTTCGTTTGTGAAAACATTCTCACGCGACGCGGTTAACCAACACCCTTTACAAATGGGCCGAACCCTCGAATGAACCGAGCGGCAGTGGAACTGTCAATCCGCTCGACCGGATCGAGGGCCTGCTCAATTCCACCAAGTAAAGTCGGTCACCGAAAGCTTCGTCTCCTGCTGCGAGGAAGGCAACTTTGCGCCGCTGAAGAATGTCGGTGTCCCCGCGCCGAAAAAGTAGCGGACCGGATCAGGAAAGGGATCGTGGGGATATCGCGCGCGAAGTCCCCGCCCCTTTCAGGGACGGAACAAACGCGTGGACGCGGACAACGCCAGCGGCGGTTTCGAACCATCGCCTCACCTCAGCTTACAGCGCCGCGCTGCTGAGCGTCACCTTCAGCACCGAGGACCTTCCCGGCGGCAGGACGGTCTTGTTCTTCGCCACGTTGCCCGATTCCACGCAGACCATCTGCCGATACTCTTCGTTGCCGAAGTCGGGCATCTGCTGCGCCTTGGCGGGACCTGGGTTCCACACGACGGTCGAAGCCGACCCGCTCTTCTTCACTCGCAGCTTGCGGCGGAGCCGCGGATCGAGGACTTCCACCGCTGCGGTGGTGTCGTGATAAACCCGGTCCACTTCGCCGGAAATCTTGAGCGCGTCCGCCGTTTCGATCTTGTCCCAAACATTTTCGACTTTGTCCAGATAGGCTGCCCCCTTGAGGCCGGTGATCGCGACCGAATCGATATCACCGACTGCCAGGTAAGTGTGGAGGCAGGTTTCAAAGCAAAAACTTTGATCCGCGGACGCGTTGGTGATGATGAGTTCCAAGGTGAGCGCGCGGTTGACGGTCACGACATAGTTCGCGCTGAACGGCGGCCACGTGGCCGCTTCGCCGGTTTCCGGCAGGCGAAACCGCAGGCTGACGCCGCCATCGGGAACCGCGATCGCTTCGTGCAATTCCCATTCCGACAGCCGCGCGAACCCGTGCGCCGGTTCCCCTTCGCGCGCGCCGAACCACGGGAAAATCACGGGAATGCCGCCGCGGATCGGCTGGCCCCTCGCGAAGCGGCTGAATTGGCTGGTAAACAAAAGCGGCGTTTCTCCCTTCTTCTGGAAATCGGTCACCTGCGCCCCGTGCAGGTAGATTTCCGCCGTGCTCCAGTCGGTAATGACCTCGATTTTGGTCATCTCCCCGTTGCCTTCGAGAAACGTCACGCGGCCAGGGATCTCAAATCGCTTGAGCTGTTCGGGTACGTCAATGCTTACCATAGAACGCGTTCTGGCTGGAGCCTAGCAGAACGCGCGGCGTTTCACCATCAAATTCTTTGGGGCTTTTTTCCGTTTTCAATCCCGGCCAAAACCCCTAGTCTCCGCGGACTCTTATGGCCCAACCGCAGACGTACCAGTTTTGTTTCGGTCCCTGGAACCTCAGCGAAGGCGCTGATCCCTATGGCCCCACCACGCGCCCGCCGCAATCCTTTGACTGGAAGCTCGCCCAGCTCAAAAAGCACGGCTTTGCGGCGATGATGTTCCACGACGATGACGCCGTCCCCGATATCGACGGCAAATCCGAGGCGCAAATTCGCAAGGAGGCGGCCGAGCTCAGGAAACGCCTTGACGGCGAGGGCGTCGCCGCGGAAATGGTCGCGCCGCGGCTCTGGTTCAGCCCGATGACAATCGATGGCGCCTACACCAGCAACGACCTAAAACATCGCCAATACGCCATCGACCGCTCGCTCCGCTCGATCGACATCGCGAAGATCCTCGGCACGGACATCCTCGTGCTCTGGCTGGCGCGCGAGGGCAGCTACATCCGCGAATCCAAAAACGCGCGGCGCTGTGTTGCCTTGCTGGTCGAGGCCTTCGACAAAATGCTGGCGCACGACAAGAAAATCCGCCTGGCCATCGAACCGAAGCCCAACGAACCGATGGACCACGCCTATCTCCCGACGATCGGCCATGCGCTGGCCATTGCCCAACTCACGCGCGATCCCTTCCGGGTCGGCTGTCTGATCGAATCCGCGCACGCGATCCTGGCCGGACTCGATCCCGCCGACGAAATCGATTTTGCCATGAGCTTTGGCAAGCTCTGGTCCCTCCATCTGAACGATCAAAACGGTCTGAAATACGACCAGGACCGGCCCTTCGGCAACACGAACCTGCGGAGCGCGTTCGACCAGGTGCGGGCGCTGGAACGCAATGGTTATGGGAGCCATGGCGAGTACGTCTGCTTCGATGTCCACCCCTTTCGCACCACGAGGCCGGAGCATTGGATGGATCATTTGCTCAACAGCCGGCGCACCTTTCTGCGGCTGGTCGATAAGGCCCGCGCTTTCGACGAAACGGCGGCGAATCAACTCATCGCCGACCGAAACTACCAGGCGCTCGACCAAATGGTGATCGAACACCTATTGGGCCAGTAACCGGTTGCAAGCCAGATCGAGCTTTGACGCTCAGCTTCGGCGGCGGAGCCAACTCGGCCTGCAAGGGCAGAGGGCCGGCTGGCAGGCAATTCTTTTCGGTGTCATGACCTCGGCCAAACGGAGGTTTCCTGGGGAGACCATGAACGAACGCAAGAACGGAACCACCGACGGACCGGAACGCACCTAAATCTTCGCCAGCGCCTCCTTGCTCTGTGGCGTTAAAGTTTCAGGGCCGATGGCGCCCTTGCGCAGCGCAGGTTTACGGGTGTATCTTCCGCCGCGATGCCGACCAACGCGCCAGCCAGGAATCGATTATGAATCCGCTGCTCCAACGTATTTCGGTTGACCCCAACATCTGCTTTGGCAAGCCGTGCATTCGGGGCACCCGCATTTGGGTTTCCCTGTTATTGGATTTTCTGGCCAGCGGCATGAGCCATCAAGAAATCCTGGCCGAATATCCGCAATTGGGTGAAGAGGACCTCCGCGCGGCCATCGCTTACGGCGCGGAAATGTCGCGTGAGCGTTACGTAGAGATTGCCACCGGCGCTAACGGATGAGGTTCAAGCTCGACGAGAACTTCGGCGTTCGGACGCAGCATCTTTTTCGCGAAGCCGGACACGAGAGTCAAACGGTCAGGGATCAAGGATTCGAAGGCTGTGCTGACGAGCGACTCTTCGCTGTGTGCGCCGCGGAAAAGCTTTGCCTGGTGACCCTGGATTTGGATTTTGCGGATGTGACTCGCTTTGCGCCGGCCAGCAGCGCCGGTATTGTGGTGATTCGCCCGCCGCGCAATCCCAGTCTTAGTTTGTTGGAAGGACTGGTCCGCCAATTTCTGGAGGCGCTCCAGCGGCAGCCGTTCAAGGCGGAATTGTGGATTGTAGAAGCGGGCCGGATTCGGATTCACCAATCTGAGTAGCCGACGAATTCCCGATCCAGCAAATTCGGTGTTTATCTGCCCAAAACTCCTTCACTCCCGCGAGCAACTCTTCTAACGCTTGGCGGCGGCTGGCATGCCTCCGGCCCGGTTTGCCGCTTCACGGCTTCGGAATTCGATTGGCCAAACCCCGCTCGGTTTGCTTCTGGCGGAACGCTTCGTACGCGGCGCGGTGTTCCGGGTGCTTGTTCCCGACTATCGCCGTGGCTAAGAGGGCGGCATTGATGGCTCCCGGCTTGCCGATGGCCAAGGTGCCGACCGGCACCCCGCCCGGCATCTGCACCATCGACAGAAGCGAATCGATCCCGTGCAGCGATTTCGATTCCATTGGCACGCCGAGCACGGGCAAGACCGTCTTCGCCGCCGCGACTCCGGCCAGGTGGGCCGCCCCGCCCGCCGCGGCGATGATGACTTCCAAGCCGCGCTCCGCGGCCGTCGAGGCGTACTCGGACAAAAGGTCCGGCGTCCGATGCGCCGAAATGATCTGCGCTTCGTACGGGACCTTTAATTCGTCGAGCTGCGCCGTCGCGTGCTGCATCGTTTCCCAGTCGGACTGGCTGCCCAGGATCAGGCCCACGAGCGGTCTTGTTTTTTGTGCCATAAATCGCGCGGCGAATCATTTACCGGAAAGGCCAGACCGGTCGAGTGCGGATTGTTCGCTTCGGGCTTCGGGGCGCGGTTGTGTCCGAAGGACCAGCCGCAGCACGGCTGAGGGTGCGGACGCGCGGCACCAACTCGAGCGCCCTTGTCCCTGTGAGGCCGCTGCGACTGGGGCCTGGCCCACAGTCGCGCTCCGATGCTCACCCACCAAACTGCGCCTCCATCCATTTGGCCTCCGCGCGCCCGCTGGCCTTCTCCCGCCGCTGCCGGGCAAGCGGACTGAGGCGCGCCCAGCGGATCTGCCATATCACTCCGAGTTTGGTGAGCGCGCACAAGCCGTTCGTCAGTAGTAGCGGCCAGCCAGTCTTGAGTCCCATGGCAACTCCCAGCATCATCGTGCTGACATCCTTGAGAAAAGTAAGCTGGTGCATCCGCAGCGAGACCCCGCCCGAACGACCGGTCCGGCGGATGACCGCGATCTGATGCGCATAGCCCTGGGCCACAATCACCGCCGAGACCAAAACCAGTCCCTGCGTGAAGGCGCGACCCCGCTGGGAAACCTTCACGCCGGCCGCCAAAAAAAACAAGGCGCTCAGCGTCGCCGCGCAACAGGCCGCAAACACCGCGACCGTCCGCACCTCCCGCCGGTCGATCATGATTTGGTAGAGAATGGCCAGGGTCAGCAACGTCGCCAGCAGCCGCGGCCAGACCAGGTAGTGGTTGAATCGCTCGATGACGAAGCCGTACACGAAGAAGGAAAAAAACGCGAGGAAACTGCTGGCGAATTGGTTCAACGAAAGAATGTCCGTGGGCCTTTCGCCGGACAACCCGCCTTCCGCGAACAACTCCGTGCGCCGTTGGATCAATCGCAATTGGTTCCAAATCCCCGCGAGGCACAGCAGAAAAATCACCACGTTCACCAGGCCGATGAAGTGGTATTCCATAATTCGTTCCGCGTCGCTTCCGCGATAAAGACCTCAGCCCGCGGCGACTCGTCTCGCGCGAGCAGACACCAAAACGTCCGGCGACGCAAGCGGGCGCGGAAACCAACCCGCCCGAAGCCGGCCCTTCCCGCCCGGGTGTGATTCAATGTGGGTGCGCAGAGCGAGGCTGCCGGCTAAAGCCAGCGTTCCATTGCGGCCGGAACGCTGGCTTTAGCCGGCAGCTTCGCACCCACTTCCAATCACACCCTTCCCGCCCGGTTCGTTGACACCTAGTGGTCCGCTCGTCTAGCCTCCGTCCATGTCGCGGCTCCCGTTCGAACTTTTCCTGGCCCTGCGATACCTGCGACCCAAGCGGACTTTCGTCTCCGTCATCACCTTGATCTCGGTCATCGGCGTGACGCTGGGCGTGGCCGTGCTGATCATCGTCATCAGCGTGATGAGCGGGTTCGACCAGCAATTGCGCGACAAAATCCTCGGGTTCAACGCGCACCTGAAAGTCTTCAAAACGGACTCGAACCTGACCAATTACGAAGCCGTCATGCAAACGGTCATGTCGAACCAAAATGTGAAAGGTGTCGCGCCGTTCATCCTGGGCCAGGTGCTCGTGAAGACGCAGCCCGCCGACGAGCAGCCGCGCGTGGGCGCGCCGTGGGTGCGCGGGATTGAACCACGGTTTGAGACCAACGTGAGCATGCTCTGCTCGAACGTGGTGGCCGGCCAGCTTGATTTGGACGGCAATAGCGTCATCGTCGGCAGCGAATTCGCGCGCGCCCTGCGCCTGCGGGTTGGCGAACGGCTGGCGATCTATTCGCCGCACAACCTGGAGGAGATGGAGAAAACCCGCGGCCAGCAAGACCAAGTGGCCATTCTGCCGGAGGACTACACGGTGCGCGGCATTTTCGACGTCGGCTACAACGAGTACAACGCAACCGTGATCATCACTTCGCTCGAAAACGCCCAAGACCTCTTCCTCACCAATGGCGCGGTCCAAGGACTGCTGGTGATGCTCCACGATCCGTACAAAGTCGAGGAAGTGCGGCCGGAATTGCGACAAACCCTGGGACCCGCTTATCAAATTTCAAGCTGGACGGAGGAAAACTCGCAGATCCTGACGGCGCTGCTGGTCGAAAAGAACGTCATGTTTTTCCTGCTCGCTTTTATCCTGATCGTGGCGGCTTTCGGGATCATGAGCTCGCAAATCACCTTCGTCGTCCAGAAGACGCGCGAGATCGGCATGTTGAAAGGCCTTGGCGCCACGCCCAGCCAAATCCTCTGGCTGTTTTTGAGCCAGAGCCTGGTCGTCGGCGTGGTCGGTGTGCTGGCGGGATTCGGTCTGGGCCGGCTGGCGCTGGCGTACCGCAATGAGTTTCTGGAGTTTCTCCGCCGTTCCACCGGCCTGGAAATTTTTCCCGCCTCCGTCTATGGTTTCACGGAGTTGCCGGCCGTGATTGCGCCGTGGGACATCGCTCTGATTTGCGGCAGCGCACTGGTGATCTGCGCCTTGGCGGGCCTGATTCCGGCATGGAACGCCGGCCGGCTCCGAGCGGTCGAAGCGCTGCGCTATGAGTAGCGAAATACAACCCGCCGCCCCGGCCGTGGCGCCCCCGCCCGGCCCAGTCCTCCTTGAAGCCCGCGACCTGCGCAAAACCTACGCCATCGGACCCCGGAAGCTGGAGGTTTTGCGCGGTGTCAGTCTGACCGTGAAACGGGGCGAGGTGCTGGCCTTGCGCGGCGCGTCGGGTGCGGGCAAGAGCACGTTGCTGCACCTCCTCGGCGGCCTGGACTCGCCCAACGCCGGAGAAATTATCTTTGCCGGAACGAATCTCGCCGCCCTTTCCCGCCTGGCGCTGGCCCACTGGCGCAACCAAAACATCGGCTTCATTTTCCAAGCCTACCATTTGTTCCCCGAATTGGACGCGTTGGAAAATGTCTGCCTCCCGGCGCGGATGGGGCGGATACCCGCCGACTACGCCGAGGCGCGCGGTGAGGAACTGCTGCAACGGGTCGGCCTGGCCAAACGGATGGACCACAAGCCCTATGAACTCTCGGGAGGGGAACAGCAGCGGGTCGCGATCGCCCGGGCGGCGATCAACAGCCCCGATTTAATCCTCGCCGACGAACCGACCGGCAACCTCGATTCTCACACCGGCGGGGAAATCATCGACCTGCTCTGCGCCTTGCGCGAGGAGGAACAAACGACCTTGATCATCGCCACCCACGACACCAGGGTGGCCGCTCGCGCGCCGGTGGTTTTGGAATTGGCCGATGGGCAGATTCAAAGTTGACGCCGTGCCGCAAATCGCGAGTTCCGAGTCTTGGTGAGCATTGACCCGCACCGCTGACCGGGGCCAAGGCGCCAAAACCTCACCTGAACGAGGTATTTGGCGGGTGTGACTAAATGTGGGTGCGCAGAGCGAGGCTGCCGGCTAAAGCCAGCGTTCCATTGCGGCCGGAACGCTGGCTTTAGCCGACAGCTTCGCACCCACTTCCAATCACACCCGTATTTGGCGCAGGTCATTATTCCTGGTTGACCGCCCGCTTGATTTGGTTAAGCTCGCCCCCACAGCTTCCACTAAGAAAGCGAAATAAATTTATGGATAACCAGAAAACCAATTCAATGGCCGGCGGTGATTCGCGCCGGAATTTCATCAAAAAGACCGCTACCGCCGCCGCAGCCGTCGCGACCACGAGCCTTTTCAGGACTCCGGTGTACGGGCAAAGCACGGCTCCCTCCACCGGCCGCGTGATTGGCGCCAATGACCGGATTATCGTCGGCTATATCGGCGTGGGCGGCCAAGGCATGGCGCACGTGCGCAGCATGAAGGAACACGCGTCCGAGAATAACATCGTCCAGGCCGCGGTTTGCGACGTCTGGACCAAGCGCATCGAGGCCGCCAAAGCCACCATCGGCGGCGACTGCCAGGGATTCGACGATTACAACAAGTTGCTCGAACGACATGACATCGACGCCGTCTGCATCGCCACCGTCGATCACTGGCACACCCACACTTCCCTCGCGGCCCTGGGTTCGGGGAAGCATGTTTATGTCGAAAAGCCGATGACTCGTTACCTGGGCGAGGCTTTTGAAATCTACGAGGCCGTGAAGAAGACCGGAAAGGTTCTCCAGGTCGGCTCGCAAGGTTGCTCAGACGCCAAGTGGCATAAAGCGGCCGAACTGATCCAGTCCGGAAAGATCGGTCCCATCGTGATGATCCAGGGTTCCTACATGCGCAATGATCCGCAGGGTGAATGGAATTACACCATCGACCCCGATTTGAACAAAGACAATTGCAATTGGGAGCGCTGGATGGGCAACCAGATCAAAAAGCGCGTCTCCTTCAACCCCGACCACTATTTCCGCTGGCGCAAATATTATCCCTACTGCGCCGGGCTGCTCGGCGACTTATTCCCGCACAAACTGCATCCCTACATGCTCGCCACCGGCCACCCCGAGTTCCCGTTGCGCGTTTCCGCCGTGGGCAGCCGGAAAGTCGAAACCGACAAGAAGTCCGATGGCGCCAAGAAGACCCAGTACCTGCGCGATGTCGAAGAGATCATTCAGTTGATCGCTGAATTCCCAAGCGGCGCCTTGATGCACATCACCAGCAGCACCGTCAATGAACAGGGGACGCAGGAAATGATCCGCGGCCATAAAGGTTCGTTGAACATGGCCGGCAATCGCATCGAGTTGAAGCCCGAAAGACCGTTCGTGGACGAGATCGACCCGTTGACCATCGATGGCATCAAGCCCGGCGAATCCATTTCCGAACACGAAAAGAATTGGTTCGATTCCATCCGCGCCAACAAACCGCCCAATTGCAGCATCGACCTGGCCCTCCGCGTGCAGACCGTCATCTCGCTCGCCGAAATGTCCGACCGGCTCAACGTCATGTGCCTGTTCGACGAGAAGACGCGCAAAATCACGACCGGCGACGGCCGGGAACTCAAGCCCATCACCTACGGCTCGCTGCCTCTGTCCTAAGCCGCCCGCTCATGATCAACCGGCAGGTTTCGGCGGATTTGGCTCCGCCGAAACCTGTTTCATTTAAACTCGCAGAGGGCAGAACGGCTGGCCTCCGAAAGAGTGGCCCGGCGGAACGGCTGAGTCCCCTTTCAACGAGCTGAGCGATGAGCCTCCCGCAAACCGTCGCCCTCGCTCGCCAAGCCATGGCCACGCGGTTCGAGATCGTGCTCCACGGCGAAGACCCGGTGTCGTTGCGCGCGGCGGGCGAGGAGGCCCTCGATGAAATTGAACGCCTGGACCATCAACTCAATCTCTATTCCGCCACCAGTGAGATCGCGCGCCTCAACGCGCGCGCGGCGCGCGAACCGGTGCGAGTCGAGCCGGGGCTTTTTCATCTGCTCGAACAGGCGCGGAAAATCCATCAGGAAACCGGCGGCGCGTTCGACATCACGATCGGCCCGTTGATGCGTTGTTGGGGATTCATGGGCCAGGCCGGCGCCGTCCCCCACCCCGACGCGCTCGCGGAAGCCCGCGCAAAAACCGGGATGCACCTCGTCGAACTGAACGCCAAAAAGCTCACCGTGCGATTCGCGCGGGAGGGAGTGATGCTCGACTTGGGCGCCATCGGCAAAGGTTATGCCATCGAGCGCGCGGCCGAGTTGTTGCGCGAAGCCCGCGTCCCGGCCGCGATTCTCCACGGCGGCACGAGCACCGTCTGCGCGCTCGGCCATCCACCCGATGCCGATGCGTGGAAGGTCGCGATTGGCTGGCCAGAGGAGGACAAAACGGCCATCGGATCGGTTCCAGACAGCCCACCGACGCAACGAACCGGCCAGCCGTCCCTAACCGCCGCAGCCGGCGATCCTGCCCGGGACGACGCGGAGGCCAAGCTTGGTTTGCTCGCCATCGTCCCTCTCAGGGATGAGGCGCTCTCCGTCTCGGCAGTGTGGGGCAAGTCATTCCAATCCGACAACATAACCTATGGTCACGTGCTCGATCCGCGGACCGGGCAGCCCGCCGGCCGCGCGCTCCTTGCCGCGGTGGCGCACACTTCGGCCACGGATACTGATGCGTTCTCGACGGCCCTGCTGACCGTTGGTTCGGCCGGCTACGAAGCGATCGCCGCCCTTCGCCCCGGCATGGGCACCCTGGTGATGGAACCGGGGACGGGCACAAACCCTCGCCAGGTTCGCGCCCGCGGTATCGAGATTCGGCCGCCGGTGAGGTGATATCCGCCGGTGATGTCGAAGTCATCTTCCGAGCAGGGCAAAGCCTTCGGCCGGTGTAAATGTCGGACCGCGTGAGCGACCCACGCTTGCCGCCTGGCTCAGAGCGTGTTTTGAAAATCGCCCCGTCAGGGGACCGGGCCTACAAGAGTGCCGAAATCGCATCGTTTCATGTAGGCCGCGTGCCCTCACGCGGCGCCTTGGTGGATTTTTAAAACAGGCTCTCAGAGCGTGTTTTGAAAATCGCCCGGTCAGGGGACCGGGCCTACAAGAATGCCGAAATCGCATCGTTTCCTGTAGGCCGCGTGCCCTCACGCGGCGCTTTGGTGGATTTTTAAAACACGCTCTCAGACCTCAGTGAGTCGATCTCCAACCCGCTTGAGCCAGCCAAACGTCACGCGCCGGCCCGGAAAATGCCAGAAACCGCATTGAAAAAACGGGCCTTAGCGGTTACTGTGAGGCACGATGTTGGAAAACCGCTCCTATATGCGCCAGCCGGATGATGCGCCACGCCGGGGCGTCTCCGCAACCATCCTCGTCCTGGTCGCGACGTTGGCGGTCTTCATCCTTCAGGAAATCAACGCGGCCTACGGAACTTTTTCGGAGTGGAGATATTTCGCCCTGAGCACAGAGGGCCTGAAAAATGGTTACCTCTGGCAGTTGCTGACTTTTCAATTTCTCCACGCAGGTCCCTGGCACTTCGTGATGAACATGTTCGGTCTTTACGTGTTTGGCCGGGCGGTCGAAGAGTCGATTGGGAAGAAGCATTTTCTGCTGCTCTATTTCGGCAGCGGGATTGCCGGCGGGATCCTGCAATCGGTCCTGGGTTTCCTCTTTCCGAGCCTCTTCGGAATGTGGGTTCTGGGCGCCTCGGCTGGGGTGTTCGGGCTGATCGCCGCGTACAGCACGCTGGATCCGGACCGTGAGATCCTGGCTTACCTGGTCTTGCCGATACGGGCCAAACATTTTTTATGGATCGCGGCGGCCATCGCCATCTTTTACATCCTGGTCCCGAGCGAGCGGCATATCGCCCACGGCGCGCATCTCGGCGGTATGCTCGCCGGGGTCGTCTATATTCGCTGGATCATCCGATCCGAGTTTTCCCTGCGGATGCCGGGCCGATTGATTCCGCGCCGCGCTCCGCAACCTTTGGTGAAGGTGCGCTCTTCCGCAAAATCGCCGTGGCAAAAGTCTCAGAATGAAGGCGCGGCAAACACCATGCCGGACGAATTCATCAGCCGCGAGGTCGATCCGATTCTCGACAAAATTTCCGCGCAGGGCATCCACAGCCTGACCGAACGCGAGCGCAAAATCCTCGAAGCGGCCCGCGCCAGGATGGGCCGGCGGTAAGACCGTTCGCGCTCGTCACCGGTCGCGGGCCGGGGAATTCGTCCGCTCCCAGATACTCGACTCTGGCCGCTCGACCTTCTACTCTTCGCTCATGATTCAACGCTACTCCCGCCCGGCGATGCGGGAAATCTGGAGCGAACAGCGCAAGCTCGAGATCTGGCTCCAAATCGAATTGCTCGCCAGCGAAGCCCTGGTTCGCGAGGGCCTCGTGCCAAAAGCGGATTTTGAAACGATAAAGGCCAAAGCGGCCTTTAGCCTGGAGCGCTGCAAGGAACTCGAACGCACACTCAATCATGACGTGGTCGCTTTCACCACCAACGTCGCCGAAACTATCAACGCCCCGGCCAGCCGCTGGCTCCACTTCGGCCTGACCAGCAGCGACGTCGTGGACACCGCGCTGGCCGTGCAAATGGCCCAATCCGCGGAACTCCTCCTGGCCGACGTCAAGGCGTTGAGCGAAGTCATCGCCGCCAAGGCGAAAAAATACCAGTTCACGCCGCAAATCGGACGCAGCCACGGCATCCACGCCGAGCCGACCACGTTCGGCCTGAAGCTGGCGCTCATGTACGACGAGTTCAGCCGCGCGCGGCGCCGCCTCGAAGCCGCCAAGGAAGCGGTCGCCGTCGGCAAGCTCTCCGGCGCGGTCGGCACCAGCGCGCATCTCTCGCCGAGCGTCGAGGAATTCGTCTGCCAAAGACTTGGCCTGCGTCCCGCTCCGATTGCGACGCAGGTCGTCCAGCGCGACCTGCACGCCGAATTCATCGGCGCGCTGGCATTGATCGGGGCCAGCATCGAGCGGTGGGCCACCGAGTTTCGGCATTTGCAGCGCACCGAAGTTTTGGAGGCGGAAGAATTTTTCGCCCCCGGCCAGAAAGGCTCCAGCGCCATGCCGCACAAGCGCAACCCCATCACCGCCGAGCGGCTCACCGGCCTGGCTCGCGTGCTGCGCGGCCACGCCATTGCCGCGTTGGAAAACGTCGCCCTCTGGCATGAGCGCGACATCAGCCACAGTTCGGTCGAGCGCATCATCTTCCCCGACGCTTGCGCCCTCCTGGATTACATGCTGGTCACGCTGGCCAAACTGACTGAAGGACTTATCGTCTATCCCGAAAACATGCGGCGCAACCTTGGCCTCTCGCTGGGTCTGTGGAATTCGCAAACGGTCTTGCTGGCGCTCATCAAAAAGGGCCTGAGCCGCGAGCAAGCCTACGAACTGGTCCAGCGCAACGCCATGAAGACCTGGGAAGCCCGGCACGCGGGCCAAAACGACGCCGATTTCCTCGCCCAGCTCCGCGGCGATCCCGAAGTGTCCCGCCATTTTATCAAAGGCGAACTGGAAAAATTGTGTTCGCTCGACGTCCATCTCCAGCACGTGAAGTTCCGGTTCGAGAAGGTCGGTTTGTGAGCGAGCGCCCGCTCCACGGCAAAGTTCTCGTCATCATCGGCGGCACGACCGGCTTGGGGCTGTCGGCCGCGCGGGCGTTTGTCCAGGCGGGAGCGAAAGTCGTGGCCGCCGGCCGCAATCCCCGGAGCGTGAAAGCGGCCCAGGCCCAACTCGGCAAGTCCGCCCAGGTCCTGGCGGGAGACGCGACCAACTCGGAAACCGCTGATCGGGCCATTCGCGCCGCCCTCCGGCGCTTCGGTGGTTTTCACGGCCTCTACCACGTTGCCGGCGGCAGTGGGCGAACCGAAGGCGACGGCCCGCTGCACGAAATCACCGATGCGGGCTGGTCGTTCACGTTGAACCTGAACCTGACTTCCCTGTTCAACTCCAATCGCGCCGCCAGCCGGCAGTTCCTCGAACAAAAAACCGGCGGCAGCGTTCTCAACTTAAGCTCGGTCCTGGGGTTTTCTCCGTCGTCCAAATTTTTCGGCACGCACGCCTACGCCGCCGCGAAAACCGCCATCATCGGACTCACCCGATCGGCGGCGGCTTATTACGCCGCGCATAATATCCGCTTCAACGTGCTCGCGCCCGCGCTCGTGGCCACGCCCATGTCCGAGCGCGCTCAAAACGACCCGCGGATCCTGGCCTACATCGCCGCCAAACAACCGCTCGATGGCGGGCGCATCGGCCAGCCAGCCGACCTCGACGCTGCCGCGGTCTATTTCATGTCCGACCACTCCAAATTCGTCACCGGGCAAGTTCTCGCGGTCGATGGCGGCTGGAGCGTGAGCGAAGGACAATATGGCTGATGAATTACGCCATCGGCATTGATTTAGGCGGAACTCGGATCAAAACCGTGGCGGTCCACGCGGACGGCCGGACGCTTTCCGAGATGACTCTCGATTTCGACCCGGCTGAAGCCATGGACTGGGCGGAAAAAATCCGCGGGCTGGTCCACAAAATCCAAACCCAATGTGGCACTGCCGCGACGCATCTCGGCCTCGCCGCGCCCGGCCTGGCCGCCGCCGATGGCCGCTCCATTGCCCACCTGCCCGGTCGCTTGCACGGACTCGAAGGCCTCGACTGGACCAACTTCCTCGCCTTTTCCACGACGGTCCCGGTGCTCAATGACGCCCACGCGGCTTTGCTCGGTGAAGTCTGGCGCGGCGCCGCCAAAGACTTCCAGAATGTCATCATGCTCACCCTTGGGACGGGTGTCGGCGGGGCGGCTTGCGTCGATGGGAGATTGCTTCGCGGCCACATCGGCCGCGCGGGACATCTGGGGCACAGTTCCCTCGACCCGAACGGACCGGTGGATATTACCCGGATGCCGGGCAGCCTGGAAATGGCCATCGGCAACTGCACCATTGGGGAGCGTTCAAACGGACGTTTCCAAACCACCCACGACCTCGTCAAGGCGCACCTTGCCGGCAATGCCGAAGCGACGGGCATTTGGCTGAAATCGGTGCGTGAACTCGCCTGCGCCATCGGTTCCTTCATCAATATCCTGGATCCTGAAGCGGTCATCATCGGCGGCGGCATCGCGCGCTCGGGCAAGGCTCTGTTCGATCCCTTGGAGCGTTTGGTGGATGAAATCGAGTGGCAACCCGGCGGGCATCGCGCGCGGATCTTGCCCGCGCAACTCGGCGAGATGGCGGGGGCGTTTGGGGCCGCTTTCAATGCGTTGGAGCCGCGGACTTAGCACGGCGTTTGAGACTCCTGAGATCGCAAGATGGTCTGCACTGCGAGACGAATTCGCTCTCCCAGCGGAGCGTGCGCCAGGGAGGGCGGTCCAAGCTGCCCAATCCCCAATCCGCATTCGCCAATCTGCAATCTGCAATTGGGCGATTCTGGAGCGCCCGCGGTGGCCGCGCGCAGGGCTCTCAACATTTTTTTCCAAATATGCGAACATACGCGAACATACGCGAATATAAGCGAACATTCTCCTCCAATCCCCGATCCGCGCTCATCCGTGTCATAAATGAAACAAGCGTTACGATCGCTCAAATCTTTGGCTTGCCCATTCATCCGGTCACAACCTCCTCGCATCCAACGCGCTCGACCCAAATCGAAGTTCCACCGCCCCAGTTTTGAGCGAACGGCCTGCGCCCCAATTTCCCTGGACCGCCGGCCATTCCGCTCCGGCTTCCCTTTTGGAGCGCGACCGTCTCGGCCTCTCCCCGCCGGGTTCCCCTTCGTTTCCTTCGTTAGCTTCTGTGGAAGTTTTCCCCCAATCCGCATTCCCCATTCCGCAATTGAATGGTTCCGCATTCTTCCTTCTTCCGCAACCCGTTATGGCCGTGCGCCTTATCAAACCTCTCACAGTGAGAAATTTGAGGTCCGACTCTCCTCCATGAAAAAAGAGGACCCATGCGCAAAGCGAGGATCTTACACCGGCGCGAACGGACGGACTGCCAGTTACCGGCAGATGAGCTTATCGAACACACTTTGCCAGTGGAACCGGTCAAATTTCTCACAGTGAGAAATTTGATAACTCCCTGGCCCAGAAGGAGTTATGACTGTGTCTCAGTTAACTCTTTACAATGCGGCCAGGCGTGTCACCGCTCCGCGGCGCCCGCGCTCCTCCGAATTATAGTGACCGTCCGTAGGACCCGTCCGCGGGACCCATCCTCTCCAGCTCAGAGCCCTCCCGGCCTTCAAATTTCTCACAGTGAGAAATTTGATAACCCCCACGCCCACAAGGAGTTATGACTGTGTCTCAGTTAACTCTTTACAATGCCGCCAGGCGCGTCACCGCTCCGCGGCGCCATCGCCCCTCCGAATTATAGTGGCCGTCCGCAGGACCCGTCCGTAGGACCGGTAGGGCGAAGCTCCTGCTGAGCCCCATCTGCTCCCTTCTGCCGCCGGAGCCGACCGGCAATCCGCCACCGAGATGTCCCGCATCCCGCGGACCCCTCGATCACACACCCTCGGCGCTTCGCCCCCCCCGGCCTTCAAATTTCTCACAGTGAGAAATTTGATAACCCCCTCGCGCACAAGGAGTTATGACTGTGTCTCAGTTAACTCTTTACAATGGCCCGGCCCGCGCCACCGCTCCGCCGCCGCCGCGCATAGAGACCGTCCGTAGGACTCCGGGGCCGACATTAGCCACGGATTGAACACGGATTAAACACGGAAGCGTCACGGCTCGGCAGGAGCCTCGGATGGTGACCGTCCGTAGGACCCGGTAGGGCGAGGCTCCTGCCGAGCCCCATCTTCGCCTCCATCCGCAGTCCGTGTTCATTCCCTATAGTGACCGTCCGTAGGACCTTAAAACCAAATTTCTCACCGTGAGAAATTTGATAACTCCCTCTGCTGCAACGACCCGGTCCAGCCAGGGCCACCCAAAACGTCCGGCAGGGACACCGGAAATTAGCCAGGCGCCACGTCTCTGGAAAGCCATCCCAATCATCTCCCACGTCCCGCAGATAACGAACCGCCAAAAAAGCAAAGCTCCGTAGGAGTGGAATATTTGCAGCAACGCACGGCCAAAAATCCAAAGCTCCGTAGGAGCGCCATCAAGGCCGAACATGCCGCCCCCCGATGGGGCTTTGGACCCGGTTGGAGCCGTTTGCTACAAATAGGCCGCTCCTACGGAGCTGCCGCAAAACCAAATTTCTCACAGTGAGAAATTTGATAA
>WNGQ01000169.1_pt1 | contig 95616 bp, 103 predicted proteins | sample 5407661 | NCBI WGS metagenome assembly WNGQ01 (sample SAMN13153382, study PRJNA577476) | soil metagenome | isolation source: 60 cm soil or saprolite under Garry oak tree replicate 2 | place: USA:California | collected 2016-06-15
TATGTCGACAAACAAGGCAGTCCCCAGGTTAGGGGCTCTCCGAATGATTAGTTGAGCAGCATTTTGACCAGCCGGCGCAGCAACGGAAGCCGTGGCTCCGGGGGCCGCTGTGCCGCTCGTTTGGCATCCTGATAAGCCGGCGCACACCAGCGCGGCAATCAACAGAGCATAACAGTGATAACTAAATTTTTTCATATCCCAGACTACTTTCATGCAGATACTTCCGCAAATAGGACCTTGGTCCAACGAACCTGCATAAAATTCCCACCGGTTTCGAAGAATGCCTCGTCGAAGTAATTCCTTAGGTAACTGGTCGAGTCAAAATTCGAACTCTCCCATCAATGACCTTGGTGATAGCGATCGGGTCGAGAGCAGAATGAGTCGTGCGAGGCTCGCTGGGAACCTTTAAAGCTTGCGAGCGTTTACGCGCACGCAGAAAACCTGGCAACGTGCTAGCGACCAGGATGGCGATGACCGCCAAAACGATCACGATCTCGATGAGCGCGAAAACTTGTTGAATGTATTTACGGCACGGCATTCTGAGAGGCGGACAACGCACGCATGATTCGTTTACGAGATTTTCAGACCCGACCTCCCGTTCGACAATTGGACTTAGGTCGTACAAAAAACATGCGGGCCGCCTCGTCGGAGCCGGCCCGCGCGATTCACGATCGCATTATTGCGTGCTGATACCGGGCAAGGCCTGAATTTTCGTCACCGGCGGCACCCTCACCTGACAAACTTCTAAAAAATAATGCCGGTCGTGATCTGTGGGCCGTAGGTCGAGGTCTTCCAGACGAAGCGGTTGCTGTCGTCTTCATAATCAGTATAGAGATAGCGGAAGCCGAGTTCGGAATAGATGCTCCGCGTGATTTGACAGCCGAGTCCGGCGGAGACCTGCGTTGTGATGTCCGAACCAGCCCCAAAACCGCCGACGTCCACCTTGCCTGTAAGATAAAAAGCTTTGGTTAGAGCATACTGCCCACTAATTCCAATATAGGGATCAAACCAATATTCGGTCAGCCTGAAGGTCTGATTAAGTTCGCTATTCAGAATCTGGACAATTTTTTGGCGGCGCTGCATCCGGTCAGGGATTCGCTTGGCCGCCAGGATGAGTTTGACCAGCTTTGCTTTTTCACCGAAGCCTAGAGGTGGAACCGGCAGCGGAGGATTGCGGCCGTCGAGCGCCCCATTTAGAAGGCGGTCGAGCAGTCCCTTCACGTCTCCGGGACGGGCATTGACGAAATCGGTCACGGCCTCAGCGATCTGACGGGGAGTTCCCTCAGTTAACTCGAGGTTGGTATAAACATTGGTGTAGCGAGCGCCAGCTCTCAGATCGATCCAACCGCGTGGTCCTTCCAGAACCCGGTAGTAGATTTCGCCGTCAGCCAGGTACTGGGACATGGCGATGTCCACCTTCGAGATAATGCGCTTTGGATAGGCAGGAGCCGAAAGGTCCATATAGAGGAAGTCGCCATAGACGCCAAAGCGGCCTTTCCTCACATCGGCGCTCAGAGACATGAGGGAATCGACATGCTGAATGATCCGATCGAAGGGGACGTCCACATCTACATTGACTCCCTGCAAGCCGACCGTGCCCGTAAGACCAGCTAGCCAGCCCGGCGAGCCCAGATTGAAGTGCCACTGGTTGTCGGTGATTGTTGGTGGCGGGGGTGCCAGCACCTCCTTCGAAGTGCCGTACGTCTCCGATCCGGCGAGAAGAACTGGTGCGGAAAAGAAGATGGTTGCGATTAAGAAGCGATTAACGATCCGATTCATTAAAGTTGATTGGTTCATAGTGGTACGGTTTCGTCAGCGGTTTTGTTAGTGCTCGCGAGAAATAGCAACTCGCCAGCCATTGCACAATCCTTTTTGTGACTTTCTTTTGCGCGCTTCGTCTGGATGCTTGCGATACAGTTTCTTAGCTCGCGCCCGGCCCCGGAAATTGAGCGACGATTTTGGTGACGCCTTCCTGGATGGCGTTTGCGTTTGCTGCCTGACTGCCAACGGCTGCCTGGGCTAGGCCGCGGAAAACCAGCTTCTTCGTCTTGGCGTCTACGAAGTCGATTATCAGCGTGCCCTCGGTGTATTGTTGCACCTCGGCATTCATCGCCCACGTGCGATAAGCTCCGAAGCGGGTGACTGCCACACCTCCACCGGGCAGAACGTTGAGCTTCTGTTGCGTTATGACAGCCGCAACGACGTAGAGACTGGCATTTGCGCCGCTCGTCTCCTTGAGGCCGCGAGCGGCGAGACTTGAACGCAACGCCTGTTGCAAGACTGCATTATTCGTCGGGCCGAGCCCTGATGCGGCGGTGTCGAGCATTTAGGTGTGATACTTACCGAATGATGCGGAATGATCGTAGTCGGTCTTGACGGTGACGGACGTGCAGGCGGCTAGTCTGCCGAGGACCACGGAAACGATCAGATAACGGAAGGATTTGGATATTGATTTCATATTTTGTCTGGGTTGTAAGCCCGAGAATGCAAGGCCGCCGCCAGCATGTCTATTGGACTTTCGTCCTATAATCGTGGTTGTGTCTGAAAACAGACGATTGTAAACCTTTTCGCGGCGCAAGAAAACCGGCCTCCCAATGAAAGACAAGCCGGTTCACCTAACCTAGCAGGGAGATTGCTGTCGGTTAGAAGAAATGAAAGCGTAGGCCCGCGCCGACTAAGTGCTGCCCCAGATCGCGACTCTCATTCGTATTGATTTGGGTGCTGGTATAATTGAGGTAGTGGTATTCGATGAAGGTGCTGAACCTCGGAGTCCAATAGTAATCTGTGCCTGCGATCACCTGCCACGCGAGATCCGAGTGATTTCGACCTCCGCTCGTGCTAAAGGTGCCGTGCGGGGTGGTGACGTCGATACCAGCGGATTCCGCATAGTAAATGCCGAGGCCGCCGCCGACATATGGCTGGAGTCTTCCAAAAGCGAATCTCCCGATGAAGTTCCCCATAAACGCCCCAGTGTTAATGAAGGAAGTCACGCTACTGCTCCTCAACACAACACCTTCGGGATCCCTCAAGGTGAAATCAGCGCCACCTCTGAAGCCGTTATAAAAAAAGTTCCCTTCAATGGTCGGACGAAATACGCCTGTGCCAAAAACGTAACCGAGTTTGATGCCGCCGAAGAACCCGACATCGTTTTTAGGATCGACTTCGAGAGTGAACCCGAAATCATCCTCAAAAGTTCTGGTTCCGCCGCGGCCTGATAGACATTTGCTCCCGCGTCGATCGCACCATAAAAACCGAGTCCGTAGAGTTCCGGCGGTGGCGGTGGGGCGACCTGCTTATAGGACCTTAGTCGTACGTCGAACCGCCGCAGCAATGAACCGATGCCCGCGGGACAAATGAAGATAGTACAGAATTATAGGGCGAGGGTTCTTGACTCTTTATAACGCCACCCGTCAATCCCCGCGTTGAGATGGGCTGCGAGGATAGTTGGTAGTTTGTCTGCCTTAAAACAAGTTACCCCGCGTGTACTAAACACGCGAGGCACTCATTCAGCCTTTAGGCGGCTCGGTGTTGCCGAGAGGATTGTGGCATCGCGCCGAACTCCAGTACATCCTCGGAGATCTTAGTGATCGCCCAGGGTTCCGGAGTAGTCTGCAGGAGCACATTGGCTTCCACGATCTTGCGACCAACTGGTCGCAACGATTTAATGGAGAAGCCTTCCGCTGCCGTTACAATGTAGCCTTGGCCACCTTGCTGGCAAAAGAATGTGCCGCTTTCTCCGCGCAACGCCTCTGCCAAGTCGGGATGTTGAATTGTCCCGTTTATCGGTAGTTTCGTTTGCATGTTTTTGCTCCTTTCTAATGGTCCCCATTAAGCGGGGAAAAATAAGCTGCCGTCATATCCAAGCACTGGTAATCTGAGCTACGCTGGCAGCCCGCTGGACGCCACATGCGATCTAGAGCGTCGGTCGTGTCTGTCACAGGTAGGAGTTACTTGCGCAAGAACAATCAAGGTGGGATTCCAGAGGAAAAAAGTCTGCTTCGACTACCCTGTTCATCTTGCTTTTCGATAACGTATTTTGACAGCGCATATCCCTACCTCGTCAGACAGGTGAAAAACCACGCTCCGAGAAATCCGACTATTGCGCCTAGTAACGGGGAGAACATGGCGAACCAGAACGGGATCGCCTCACGTAAGGGGAGGGAATCGCGCCTTCGTATTTGCGGAGGGTGCGCCTGTGACAGGGGGATGAATTGCATGCGTGACTTCAGCATTTCGAATTATTGCGTCAGGCGTTATTTATCGCGAAAGGAGTTAGACTCAGGGCATCGGAAGTTTCCGCTCTTGCAATGTCGGTAGCCGCGTATCGTCGAATCGCTTGTCTCGGCCGATAATCCCACGCCGATGTAATTTGTGGCACGTTTTTCTTTCTGGGTGCGCGGCGCGCTTCGTCGAAGTTACTCCGGGTAACCAAAGCACTCACGGCGCCGCCAAGACAAAGCAAAATGCCGGCAAGGCCGAGCACTATGATCGTCAATGACCGGGAATTATTTGCCAGGAGGTAACTTCCGCCGAAGCCAGCTAAGAAGCCGACAATGATGGACGAGATGATGTATGACGCGCCTTGTTTTTTGGTTAGTAATGCGTCTAAACTGCTTGGGAACGAGATTTTCATTTGGCAGAAGTGAGCGCCAGCCGCACGGCGGTCAGGAGTTCTTCGTCGTCAAAAGGTTTGCTAAAGAAGGCCGACGCTCCTCCGTTCAATGCTGCGGAACGAACCAGTCCATTGTACGTAACCTTTCCGGTAAACATGATGACGCGTGTTGAAGGTGAAATCTTGCGAAGCTGGGATTGGACCTTCAGGCCGTTCATCAGCGGCATAAAAACATCAAGTAAGGCAACCGCCGGGCGATGAGTCCGCGCATACAGCAAGAACTCCTCGGGATCGCTAAACTTTTCTGCGTGCAGATCGACTGACGAGAAAAGCCGGCCCAACCCCTTAAGGACGGAGGGATCGTCGTCGAGCAAGCAAATAACGGAGGCATTGGAGCTTGGCACGGCGGGGGAAACTACGGTCGACGGCTGGCGGACGCTATGGGACCTTGGTCTCAGCCTTGCCGGAAGCGTGAGGCACGCTCTCTGCACCAACCGCAGAAGCTCGGCTACCGAGGTGGATTCGTTCATGGTTCTCCTCTTTTCTCCCGAATGGAATGGCCGAGCGCACGATGCACCGCGCTCAAAAACTGATCGTCGTCGAAAGGCTTGATAAAAAAAGCGGCGATGCCAGCCTGCATCACGGTAGCCTCAGCGGCGGAGTCCTCATGGCCGGTGATGAAAATCACACGAGTCTGGGGCGATCTCGCACATAGATGCGCCAGCAGTTCCATCCCAGTCATGCTTTCCATCCAGATATCCAAAACGGCGAGCGGGACGGAGTTTGTCGCCAAGTGCTTGAGAAAAGCTTCTGGTTCGCTGAAGGCACGCACGCTGAATCCGTCAGATTCGAGCAATCGACTGACGGATTTTCGCACCGATGGGTCGTCATCAACCAGAGCGATGACTTCGGTGTGGCCAATTCCGGGCCGGCCCTGTTTTAATTCCTTCGCTATTATTTGGCTCTTATTTTTGGGTGAATGGAGATGGGCACCTCGTCCAGACGAGTGGCCCCTTAAAGTATGAGGAGTGCGTTTATGCATTGATAGATGAGTCCTCCCTCTTGTATTAGGCATTGTTGAGTGCGTATGGGTCCAGACACAGGGTCTGGGCCTTGTTCGCTGTGATGCGTCTGTGGGCCGGGTGCGGCGAAATCGCTTCGCCGACCGGATAATCCAGCACGCGTGCTGAGTGTGAGACGTTGCCGTTAATGGGTAAGCCGCGCGTGATCGCATTCCGAAGCCTTGTCAGCCGTCGCCTTACTCTTGTGGGCTTGGTGAAGTTTGTGCGAACGCCCCACCAAATCCACGCGAGGCCGCCCGGAGCGGCGAGAGTTTTCAATTCGGCAATCACATCTGCATCTCCGTAGGCATTCAGGAAGCAAAGGGCGAAAGGCAGCCATCGTCGGCCGGAAATGATTCCAACCAGATCGAGCAAGAATACGAGGAGATCATCAGCATGCCGCGCCACGGCCGGGAGCGATTGGTCGTGAATAATTTCAAAGTCAATCAGCCGCGCCCGGCCAGTCTTCTTGTTGTAAATGACATTGGTCATGGTCGCGTCGCCGTGAGACCACGGACCGCCAAATTCGTCGCTCCAAAGTTGATGAGCGCGGCGAAACTCGCGGCCAGCCGCTTCCAGCATCTGCTGCGTCAGTGTGCCTTGGTTCATGTGTTCCCAGAGGCTTTCACCAGGCAACTTATCGGCACAAACCGTTCTTGCTACCGAGGTAACGCGAAAACGATCGCCGTTTAGCATTTGGAAACACCCCACTTCCCAGCGCTTCCAGTCTTCGACCTTGCTCCGAAAACGGATCGGTATGCTCGAGATGCGAAAGTACAAATTGGCGAGGTCAGTCAATTGCTCGCTGTAGAGGTTGCGCCGCTTCACCACTACGCGCCGGCCACCGCGAGCCTTCTCCGAAATTGAGTTGATCTTTAAGGAGTCAACAACCGCCGTTGCCGCATTGGTTAGAGCTTGAGGTATAAGACGCTGCCTCAAAGCTCTCCCATGATTCCTAATTGGCATTGTGCCGTTCTTATTTGACCTCATCGCTCCCAACGGCCGCACCACTCGCTTCGGCGAACGAATCACGCTGATTTTCGGATGAGACGGTACCACTAAAACAGAACAAGGCGCATATTGCGCCACGTGTTCCGCCGTGCTGAATTTAACGCGGCGGAACACAGCCCCTGCGACTCCGGCAAGGAGAAGCAAAATGCCGGGCACCGTTAGCGCCGAGTAGTGGAATGCTGCAAAGCAACTTCCGCTGAAGCTAGTGAAGATGTGTGGCACGCTGCTAGTTAGCGTGTCAGCTCAGCGGATGGCAATTGGACCTTGGTCTATTAGACCTTGGTCTTATGCTTCCGCGTCTGCCTGATACCGGCTCTTTGCACCAATCGCACCAACCCGGCCACCGAGGTGACACCAAGCTTCTGCATCACCCGACCGCGGTGGACCTTCACTGTCTTCTCCGCCGTACCCATCTCTCCGGCAATCTGCTTGTTCAACATGCCCGTAATGACAAGCTGCATTACTTCGAACTCGCGCGGCGTCAACAAATCAAGAAGACGCCGAGCCCGATTCTTCTCAGTGCTATCGTGTCGCTGCACGGCGGATCGAACCAATGCGTTGTGGACGCATTGAAGCAACTCGTCACCTCGAAACGGCTTCCGAAGAAAATCGACCGCGCCCGCTTTCATCGCCTCCGCGCACATCGGGATGTCGCCATGGCCGGTAATAAATATCAGTTGTTCCTCGCGGTGGCGCTGAATCAGATCTTTTTGGAGCTCGATCCCGGTTAGACCCGGCATCTGCACATCGACGACTACGCACGAAGGGCCGTCGTGTGGTGCGCGCGCCAGAAAATCGGATGCCGATTCAAAGATTTCGCTTTTATAGTCGGCGGAGCGGAGTAGCCGCGCCAGACCTTTTCGCACGGACGCGTCGTCGTCGATCACGAAGACCAAGCTGTTTGGAGGGATCATTCTGAAGCTCCTTTCTCTGCCGGAATAGAAAAGGAGAACCGCGCGCCCCCGCCCTCAACATTCTCGGCCGCGATTGTGCCGCCATGTGACTCAACGATCGAACGCACAATCCCGAGGCCCATGCCCAACCCTTCCGCTTTCGTCGTGAAGAAGTGGTCGAACAGTCGCTTGCGTATTTCCTCGGGAATACCACACCCGTAATCGCGCACGCTCGTGCAAATTGCGCCGTCGCCATTCCGCTCCGTGGCGATCACGACTTTGCGGTGGCTCAGCGGCGTATCGCGCATGGCATCGAAGGCATTGACCACAAGATTGAGCAGGACTTGCTGCATCTGAGTCGGATCGCCTCCAATCGCCGGCAAATTTGGGTCCAGCAAAGTCTTCAACTCGCAGGAGTGAAGCATTGCATCTGAGTTTAACATGCGCACCACATTCGTTACAAGATCGTTCAGATTCACCCGCTGCCAGGTCGGGTGGCCTTTTTTTATCATGCCCCGGAAGGTCCTAATCACATCGCCGGCTCGGCGTCCATCCGCCACGATATCAGTGAGCAGGTCGCGCAGTTCGCTAATGTTGCAATCGCCGCGATCAATAAAGGGCTGTCCCGCGCTAGCGTTGGTAACGATTCCCGAGAGCGGCTGATTGAGTTCATGGGCAATGGATGCCGCCAATTCACCCAACACTGCCACTCGGCTGAGATGGCCGAGTTGTGCCTGGTGCTGCAGCGCTTCCGCTTCAGCGAACTTGCGAGCAGAGATGTCCACGACCGCGGCCAAAACGAGCATGCCATCCGGGGTTTGAATCGGATTTAGTCCGATCTCGATTGGAAATTCACTGCCATCTTTTCGCCGCCCGAATAATTCCCGACCGGCACCCATCGGCCGAGCCGTTGGCGCAGCGAGGAATTGCGCCCGATGAACTGGATGCTGGCTAGCGAACCGCTCCGGCACGAGGATTTCCACAAGTTTTCCGAGAAGCTCCTCGCGTCGATAGCCGAAAAGCTCTTCGGCATGAGTGTTCACCAAGACGATACGGCCCCGATCATTCACCAAGACGATGCCGCTCGGCGAAGCTTCCGTCGCCAGGCGAAACAAATCTTCTGCCTGCTTCCGCTGCGTCACATCCATCGAAACGCCCCGGGTGACGACAGTTTGGCCGTCCGCCCCGGGCATGCAGCGTCCACGCTGTTCCATCCAGCGTACCCTCCCGTCCGGAAGTATAACCCGATACTCGCACTCGTAATCTTTGCCGGTCGCGGCCGCATCCTTCAGCGTCTGCAGGAGTCGATCGCGATCATCGACATGCACCACTCGGGAAATAGTGTCTTGCAATGTGAGCTTTCCAGAAGCAGGCAACCCCAAAAGAGCACGGCGCGTTTTCGAGCCCCAGAGCTCATCGGTGTTCGGGTTCCACTCCCACAATGCGAGATTGGCCGCCTCCGCCGCTAAACTCATCCGCTCCTCGCTTTCGCTCAAATCCTGCTTCTTCTTTATCAACTCAGTGATGTCCATACACGAACCGATGTAGCCAGCGAAGTTTTTCTGAGCGTCGTAGCGCGGGACCCCGCTGTCAGAGACCCAGCGATATTCGCCATCATGACGTCTCAGCCGGTATCGCATGACGAACGGCTGCCGGGCGTCAAACGCTTCTGCGTAGGTTTTGAGGCAGCTCTGAAAATCGTCCGGATGCACGCCCTCGGACCAGCCATTTCCCATTTCCTGCTCAATCGTGCGGCCGGTAAACTCGAGCCAGGACTTGTTGAAGAAAGTGCAGAGTTTGTCCAAGCCCGACATCCAGATAAGGACGGGCGCCGAGTCAGCTACCACCCGGAAACGTTCCTCGCTTTCGCGCAAGGCCATTTCGGCCTGTTGTTCCGCCAATGCATGGGCGAAAATCTGGCCGATCAAGCGCAAGGTGTTCTGTGCGGCTTCCGACCAAACACGGGCTTTGTGAACCCTCACACAGTTAATCCCGCGCACAATGACACCGCTCACCATCAACGGAAAACCCATCACCGCCCGAGTCCCGCGTTCGCGGGCAAATTCCCGTTCCGCGATCGCTTGCGCCGGCAGCTCTTTGGTGAGATCCGACAACACCACAGATCGCCCTGCGCAAAGTTCGCCCAGGTACCAGGGCAATTGGTCATAAGAAAATTCCCGGGCCAGCCTCGGCACTCCCTCGCGCGCGACCTGGTGAGTATTGCGCGCCTGGGTGTGATCAGTCGTGAACTCGAACAAAACGATTCGATCCACATCCAAAGTTACAATCATGCGCTGCATCCACCGTTCGATCTCTTCATTCACCCGGTACGGAGTCACGTTCACAAATGCCGCGCCCACTGCGGCGACAAGCCCTTCGAGGCGCAGTCGTTCGTCGAGATCGCGCCGGACGCGGAGCACATCGCAGTTCAACTCGTAAGCCATCGCCGCCATGATGGCGAGAAACGGCAGACTTATGATATACGGGGCGTGGATGACTCCCACACGAATAAGCGCGGCGCATCCCGCCGCGATCACAATGAAAACCACTATGCTCCCTCCCACCACTAAGGCGCGCCTCCGTCCGTCGCGACTGCGCCGTCGCCACAGCGCGATGGAAGCATCGACAACGAACGCCAATAGCAATACTGAACTAAGGTTACCAATCTCAATCTCTAACAACCGACTATGCACGCCCTCTGCCACAGAAACGCGTTCGCCGAGAAACTCGACATGCCCCAGCCTCGTGATCGGGGAATAGTTCAGATTCAACAACAAGATAAGGTTGAGAATCAGACTAACCAACCGCATACCCCAGGCGGCGTGGCCGAGCCAGGGCCGGCCCGTGCCGAAATAGAGCCGCACGAAAATCACCAGACAAACGACCACTACAAACACGGGCACGTGCGTCCACCGCATCAACGTGCCGAATCGATCCGGTGTCTCCGCTCGCATCATTGCTAACTCAAACGCCGCAATGGCCGCCACGGATACGGCCATCACGGAGCAAATCAGGTTCGCTCGCGCCGTTCGGTCCTTCCACCAGAGGACAAGCTGCATTAGCGCCAGGGTCAAGCACGCTCCGCCGCCCATAGACCAGATGACGGTGACCCAGTTCATATTGCCGAACCTCGCGAAGTCCTCACTGCGACGCGGCGAAACCCCGCCAACGAACAGCGAGAATCGCCGCGCTTCCGATCACGGAAGACACCAGATCACGCGGAGAGACGGTTTGCCACGGCACACCAGATTATACACTACTCGGGTGTAGGTAAAAGTCTGATATTTCAACTACCTGAATCTCTTGAAAGAGCTGCCGCCGAACACAGTTCGCTATGACGGCGACCGGATTAGGTGTCCGAACTCCGCCGACCTATGCTAGAATGCGAGCATTGACTTATTCGCGTGCGCGCGAGTAAGCCGAGAGCGGTTCGGCTGTTTCCAGATTTTTGATCACTGTGCTGAGATACACCGACTCGGGATAAAATGCCTTGTACTTGGTGATCTCGGCGCGGTTCAATACTTTGAATCCGTAACGTTCGAACATCTTCTCCCCGCGCCGGCTTTCGAACGTGACGATCTGCCCGTAAACACGCTTTTCACCGGAGCGATAGAGATAACTCAGATACGCGCTCATGAGGGCGCGCGTTGTGGAAACCCTGCGAGCCTCGGGAAGCAGATTGATGTGAAAATGCGGCGTGCGCCGCGGCGCTGCCGGCACTTCGCGCCAGCCGTGCACGAGCGTCCAGCGAATAAAGCGGCGCGAACGTTCATTGTAGCGGAAGTAGCGGGTCAGCGCGCGGAAAAAAAGCCAGACGTTTTGATAAAATGCGTAAAGCTGATTGCGCAGCGGCTTGCGCGAACCGAGAAGATACCCGCGGATTTCGCCGTCCACCTCCAGGAGAAAACACGATTCCGGTTCGTGGTCGGTGTAGTAGGTGGTGAGAAAATCGGCGAACAACTCGCGATCTTCGTAAACCGGATCAATAGGATCGCCAAGAAAGCCGGTGTCGCAGCAGAGCTTTCTCACTGCTTCGCGGTCAGATTTGCGGTAGCTGCGAATGATGAACGGCTTGTGGTTGTCCCTCTCCATTAAAACGGCGATAGTTTGCGCACACCTCGCGATAAATGCAAAACAGTTCTTCAAATACGCGTGGCCAGCTATACAAATTCTCCGCTCCGCGGGCGGCGCACTCACCCAGGACGGACAACTTCGCTGTGCTCGCTCCTTCGATTGCGTCCGCCAGTGCCTCAGCGCTGTTCTCTCGCGCCCACGATTCCTGGTCGTGGCAAATAACCCGGTCCATGTAACTGCCACGAATTCCTACCACCGGCGTGCCGCACGCCTGACTCTCCAGCGCTACAAGCCCAAATGTTTCCTGAACGCCTGGATGAACGAATAGATCGGCTGCGCGATAGCAACTGGCCAGATCGGCGGAGTCGGTGCAATATTGAATCCACGAGACGTGTTTGCTGCAATTGCGGGACTGCAGCCCTCGAAGTTCTTTCCGCTGCGGTCCGTCTCCGATGATCAATAGATGAAATTCGTTCGGACGCTGCTGCTGCAAAAGCTGGAACGCGCGAAACAATGTCTGCGTGTTCTTTTCCCTCGCCAACCGGCCAACGTAAAGCAGCAGCTTTTGATCAGTGGCAACGCCTAACGATGCGCGTGTAGATTTTGCGTCGTCCGGCCTCGGCCTGAAAACCTCGGTGTTCACGCCGAGGCGCACCGCACGCACATTGCGCACGCCCCAACCTGAAAGGACCTCGGCCAAAATTTCTGAGGGCACAAGCGTAGCCTGAAAACGATTATAAAGTTTGCGGACGTACGCGCGAGTCCACTTCATGGCCCGACGCGTCCCGCCTCTGCCCAAAAATTTCGTGCTGCTACGCAGATATGCTTCCGGGAAATGCGAATGATAAAAACCGACAACGGGAACTTTCAGCGAGTGGCCGATCGAAATGGCTTTCCAACCGATCTGGTACGGGTCGCTTGATTCGATGATGTCGGGCCGCTCGCGTTCCAGAATTTCTTCAACGGCGCGCAGATTCAACAGCGCTCGATAACGCGACGCGCGCGAGAGCAACGGGGAATGGATGGTATAAATGCGTGACCGCGCGGTGGCGGTCATTTGCGTCTTCGGCCCAGGCACAATGAGAACGTGTTCCATCTCCGGCGAGTACTGGTCGATGTATGCAATCTTCTCGTGCAGATATCGCTTTACGCCGCCGCTAAGCGGAGAATAAAACTGGGTCAGATCGCAGATTTTCACGCTTGTTTGGTCATTCCGAGCGAAGTCGAGGAATCTCTTGCTCTTTCGATTCTGTCCCGTTTCGCGGGGCAAGATCAAGAATGTGATTCTAATTCGCTTAGATACCTTTCGGCTTCCATCGCCGCGGCGCAGCCCGAGCCGGCTGCGGTTACCGCCTGTTTGTAAACCCGATCTGCCACGTCGCCCGCCACAAATACGCCGGGGTGCTTGCTCTCTGCCAGATTTTTCGTGATCAAATAGCCATCTGCATCCATGTCCAGTTTGCCCCGATACGCTTGCGTGTTCGGGTCATGACCGATTGCCATAAAGACACACGCCACCGGCAGCTCCCGTTCCTCATTTGTTTTCACGTTCCGCAAACGGACGGCGCGCATCTCGCCTTTTTCGTCGGGAATATATTTCGTCACGACGGTGTTCCAGATCGGCGCGATCTTCTTGTTCGCGAACACGCGATCCTGCATGATTACGGAAGCGCGCATTTTGTCGCGGCGATGAATCAGATAGACCTTTGAAGCGAACCGGGTGAGAAAGAGCGATTCTTCCGCCGCGGAATCCCCGCCACCGACCACGCAGACCGGTACATTTTTGTAAAACGCGCCGTCGCATGTGGCGCACGAAGTTAAACCGTGACCAATCAGTTTCTCTTCGTTCTCGAGTTGCAAATAGCGCGCCGACGCTCCGCTGGCGATGATGAGCGTTTGCGTCTCCAACCATTCATCATCGGCTTGGATCCGGATATTCTTGTTGCTCCCATCGAAATCGGTCACCTCAGCATAAGCGAACCGCGCGCCGAATGTTTCGGCTTGCTTGTGCATGTTGAGGATGAGCTGAGGCCCATCGATTCCATCCGGAAAACCGGGATAATTTTCCACCAACGTCGTCGTTGAAAGCTGCCCGCCCGGCTGGCGGCCTTCCAGCACCAGCGGACTCAAGTTCGCGCGTGCCGCATAAATCGCGGCGGTCAAACCTGCGCAACCGCTTCCGATGATGATCACTTTCTCCATGAACAAATTTAGCACACGGTGCAAGCAGCAAGGATCACAAAGGTGGATCGTGTTGTCCTCAGCGATTTTTCAGTCAACCGCGACGCTCCCTTTGCAGCAGTGCGTTCCGCTTCCAGCTGATCGAAAAGCTGATTCAGGCTAATGTTGTGATGCGTAGGTTTGAGCTCCAGTGGTTGTGGCCCAATGCGAATCCGCTTGGGCGATTTCCTTTTTTTATCTTTTCATTCCGCAACAACCGTCGGATCAGTCGCCGCTTGGCACAAGTTCACCAACAAGGTCAGGCGAACCTGCTGGAGCCAGCACACCGCTTCTTTGGTCCCGATTTGGAGAGGGAACTCGCTTGAGAACTGAACACCAGACCTTCCAAAAGCGAGGCAAGATTCTATGCCTAGCTTTCGCGTCTATTCGCCAGACAAACTCGACGCGCCGTGTTCGGCCCGCCATCGTAATCTTCAGGACACACAGCCAGCGAAGTGATCAAATTCGCTACTGGAGATGTGCTCCGCAAGCCCCAAGAAATTCGTCTGCATTCACGCGGTGACGTGCACCAAATTTTTATGAAAGCCGGTCACGCCGGAAGATGGACTGCGGTCGGCTTCCCATTCTTGCACGTCGCCTTCGCCATCAGTGGCTCGGACGACGAGGGTGTAATCGCCTGCGGCAGAAGGCAACCACTCCGTCTTCCAAAGCGACCATGCAAGGTCGCCGCCGGAGTAATAGATCTCGGCGTCCCGCCAGGATTTGCCGTTATCGAAACTAAGTTCCGCTCGCGAAATACCGCGGTCGCCGCCGTAGGCGATGCCTTTGACTTCGATGGGCCCGCTTAATTTGCCCAGTGAAAACCACGATTCGTGATCGGGCGCGTCGATGCGCGAGCGTATCGGTGTGATGAAGTCCGGTCCCCAACCTTGCGTTTCGTAAAATCCTTTTGCGTTCTCGCGGCTGACTTCAATCCGGGTGAGCCATTTCACGTGTTTCTCGCCGAAATAGCCAGGGACAATTATGCGGGCCGGGTAACCGTGCCGATGCGGCAAGGGCACACCGTTCATTTCGTAAGCAACTAGCGTGGTCGGCTCCATTGCTTTCTCCAGCGGAATTGTGTCGGTGTAATTGTCCACGCCCCAGAAACGAACGCGTGCAGCTTGAGAAAGCGGTACTACAGATTCGAGCAAATCGCGCAGTGTTACGCCTTTCCAAACTGCGTTGCTGATCAGGCCGGCGTCGAGTCCGTTACTAATGCACATCAAGGTCGTCTGTTGTTCGACGGAATTCATCATCTTCAAATCGTCGAACCGATACACGCGGGGATTCTCCACCAGGCCGTCTATTTCCAGATGCCAAAGCTGAACGTTGACGCGAGGATCGACAACGTTTTTGGTCACGCAGTAAAACTGGTCGTTTGGTGTGATCGGCTGGACGATGCGGCCTTTGTATTGCAAGCCGTCGTAACTGAATGTCGCCGCGCGATAAAGTTTGCGCGCCAAGGCCACGCCACCGCCAGCCAGCGCGACTCCAATCGCGCTCAGGACAAATGCGCGTCGCCCGACCGTGGGAGTGAATTCTCGATCTTCGGTTCCAACCCTTGGTCGTGCGAGAAATTGAAAGCCCGCTACGAGCGTTCGCTCGAAAACGAAAACGCACAGCGCGAAGCTCACAAGTGTAAGGAGACGCGCGGCATCGATCGGCAATCCGATGTAACTGGTGCCAAGCACCGGCCACAACAAAATCGCAATGGCCACGATCGGAAGCACGACGAAGATCGAGATTGTCCAAATTGTCGCTGGCCTATGGAAATTTCGCCGTGCAGCAAAACCGAAAATCGCGCCGGCGATGGCGCCGACCAGCAACTGCCCGGCGATTGTCGATCCAACACCGAGCTCTTTGAGATGATTGTAGCCGCCCACTTTGCCCATGAGCGAAAGAAATGGCCCCGGCGAAATAAAAACCGAGAGTCGATCGCCAATAATGACCAGCGGCGTCGCTACGCCAAGACACGCCAGCAACAGCATCGTCACGGTCATGGCAGCTGCCGCGACCGAACCAGCCAGCAAACCGGCAGAGAGCGCTTTAACCCTGGTCATTATGGCGGCGATTATGCCTTGTAGAGGCGCTTGTGCCAAGCGCCTGATCAATTCCGGCCACTGTTCGCCGACGCGATCGACGCTACGACTTTGTGAACGCGACTCGCACCAGCGTCGCCATGATGCGCACGCCCGCCACGAACGTCCCGCGAACCGTGCCGGAAACTTTCGACGCACCGCCGGCGCGCCGTCGATGGTTTACCGGAATTTCGAGGATGCGCAGCCCGGCGCGCGCCGCTTTCATCTGCATCTCCAGATTCCAGCCGTAAGTCTGCTCGCGCATACCAAGCCGCTCCAGTGAGTCGCGACGAATCGCGCGAAACGGGCACATATCGGTGTAACGAACGCCGTAAAGGAGCCGCAGAATCAATCCGGCGATCCGCCCGGAAAGAATCTGCTGAAAATTCATGCTGCCGGCTTCGCGCCGGCCACGGGTGCGCGAGCCGATTACGAAATCATGCGTACCACGCGCAATTGGATCGATAAGTTGATTCATAAACTCGGGGCAATCGCTCCCGTCGCCGTCGAGGAATACGATGACGTCGCATTCCGGCCGCAGCGCCGCCACTCCGGCGGAGCACGCACGACCGTATCCGCGATGGGCTTTGACGACGCGCGCGCCAGCCTCGCGCGCGCGTTCCGCGGTTCTATCTGTGCTGCCGTTATCGACCACGATGATGTCGGTCAGGATTTTTGTGGCCACGACTTCACGCACGACCCCGGCAATCGGCTCTTCCTCGTTGAGCGCCGGAATGATGACTGACACGTTGTTCATCGCAGAACCAGCCACGCGGTCGTGAAGTAAATTACGAGCGCAAAAATGTCTGCGAGCGCGAGCGTGACGGGACCGGCCGCGATTTTGGGATCGAGCTTAACGGCGTGCAGCAACGACGGTACGCCGAGGCCGATCAGACACGCGCTCACCAACGAAAGCGCAATGCTTCCGCCAATCACAAACGCGCTGGGCGCGTCGCCACGCCAGCTCCAGACGATCGCTCCCACCAGCGCGCCACAAGCGAGCCCGAGCAGAAGCGCAGTCGCAATTTCCCGCCGGAATGCTGTCTTAAACCAAGCCCACGTGACGCGCGCAGAGCGCAGGGCCTGAGTGGTCACGCTCATCGATTGCGCGCTCACGCTTTCGTTCAGCCCGAGCACCATAATGAGAAAAAATGCGATCACCAGACTGTGCGCGAGCGTGGTCTCAAAGAAGCCGGCGAGAAGCGCGCAGATAGTGCCTCCAGTTACAGTCACCAGCAGCCACGGAAAACGATAACGAAAAACTCGCCAGGGCGAGACGTCGCGGACTTGGGCGAGATGAAACCCGAGCGCCTCGAACAAGTCACTGCGCGTTTCTTCGCGCTCGCCTTCCTCGCTCTCAAGAACGCTGTCCATGAAGACGTCCGTGTCCACGATCCCAATCAGGCGACGCCCAGCATCCACAACCGGAAATGCGAGAAATTTGTAGAGCACGAAAAATTCGCATGCCTCCAGAACGGTCGCTTCTGCCGGCAACGTGATGACGCGCGGCACCATGATCTCGCGCAAGAGAGTGTTCGGAGCGGCCGTGAGCAATCGGCGCGTCGGGACAACGCCGACTAGATGTTTTCGCTCATCGATCGCGTAAAAGTAAATGACCCGTTCGCCGATTCCTTCGCGCCGGATGGCTTCCAGCGCTTTCTCCACGCTGGCGTCCGCTTCGAGCAACGGAAAATCTTTCCGCGCGTAATTGAGAACCGGCGCGTTGAAATCGATCGCGCCGGAAATTCTCATCGCTGCACTTTGTGTACGATTCCTTTGCTTCGCAAAATCTCTGCTGCCTCGCTGAAATAATCGTGAATGTCCGATTGCGAGCGGATCCAATCGATGTAACAAGCGATTCCCTCGGCAAGATCGACACGCGGCCGGTAGCCGATGGAACGGATTCGAGTTGTGTCACTGGTGAGATGCCGCATTTCGCCCGGTCGAAACTCGCCATTTATTTCGGGTGCAATTTCGATCTTGAGGGCGGAGGAAAGTTCCTCCGCGATCTGACGAATTGGCGTTCCTTTGCCGGAGCCGACGTTCACTGGCGATCCATCGAGCTTGTCTGTTTCCGCCGCGAGCAGATTTGCGCGGGCAATGTCTTCCACGAATGAAAAATCACGTGTTTGCTCACCGTCCTCGTAAAGTACCGGCGGCAAATTGTTCAGTAAGCGCGTGCAAAAAATCGCAATCACGCCGGTGTAGGGATTGAAGATCGATTGACGCGGTCCGTAGGTGCAGGAGTAACGCAGCGCTACCGTGGGGATACCGGTCTGTTTACCCCAGAGCAGCACGAGTTTTTCCTGATCAACCTTCGTCAGGCCATAAACGGTCTCGCCACCGACCGGCGCATTCTCCGGAGTCGGAACGCTCTTTGTGATGGCGCCGCACAGCGGGCAGTGCACTTCCCAATCACCTTTGCGCAATTGCTCCACCGGTCTCACCGGTGGGAAAACCAGTCCGTGCTTCGGGCATTCGCCGGCGCCTTCGCTATAAACAGCTTGCGAGCTCGCAGCCACGATTTTTTTGATCGGCAGCTTTTTCTCCCGGATTACTTCGAGCATTTGTGCGGTGCCGAGCGAGTTCACGTGCACAAATTTTGTCATCTCGGGCATGTAACCGCCGTACGCAGCCTGGTGAAAGATGATGTCGATCTTATCCAGCGCAGCCGTAATCGTATCGCGATCGCGTAAATCGCCTTCGATAAACTCTGCGCTCTCATTGATCCACGCCGGTTTGCCGCGCTTATGGGTGTTCGGCTCTAGATTATCGAGCACGCGCACTTTCCACCCCTCGCGGAGCAGGAAATCAGTTAGGTGCGAGCCGATTAAGCCCGCGCCACCGGTCACCAGCGCCCTTTTCGCCACGCTTTTGCTGTAGAGGCACGTGTCCTCACGCGCAAGCGCCTGGCACACTTGCGCTAAACCGGACAAATTCGGGTAGAACCTTCGCGCTCGATAAGGTCACTGAGAAACTTATGCGTGGCGGGCGCCACGCTAACGTTCGGGCTCCGCCTCAGTAATTCGGCACACAACCGCCGCAGCGCTGCGGGATCATCGACATCGTAACCCCTGGGCAACAATTTTATTCCAACACCGATCTCCGCTGCGCGTTCCACTGCTTGAGCAAAAACGCGATCCGTACTCCAATCGATCTCTTCAAACATTCGCCGGTGAAGCTGTTTCAATCCGATCAAATAATATCCGCCATCATCAGATGGACCGATCGCGATCCGATCACCGCGTTTTGCAAGCGCGTTCGCGGCTTCAGTAAAACAAGCTGCCGGCACTGTCGGGCTGTCGGAATTGATCAGGCAAACGGATTCGAAGCCGCACCTGAACAAATCCTCGGCTGCGAAAAAAAGGCGTTCTCCAAATTTTCCCCCGCGCTGCGGCAAAAGCAGGAAATCTGACGGCAAGATTCCTTCGTAAGTCGGTCCGGCTTCGGCAGGAGTGTAAACTGCGCCCCCACGTGCCCCGGACTCAATACACGCACGTGAAATCGACATCGCGAGATCACGCAGAAAGCATCTGTTGAGTTCTGCGGCTTCGGCTGGAGTAAGCGGCGGAACAAGGCGCGTCTTAACCTCTCCGGCACGCGGCGCTTTGGTCATTATGGCAAGAACACATCGTTTTAAAAATGTTCGGGTTGTAGCGGAAGGATCAACAACGGTGCCCGACGACATATTGGCTCCGCGAGTTAGAACAAGTTTCGTTGGGAATCAAATATCTTCACCTTCTGCATGCGAATAAACTGAAGCGGGCTATGCCTGTTCTAAGGCGAAATCAAGGTTTTGATGCTGTGAAAAGAAGACGAACAAAATGAACAAGGACGGTGCCCGGCACGGAGCAGCGGCGGTTATTCGGAGTTGTTCAAAGTTATTGGCTTGTTGCTCAATGATCGATTAACACCGGGAAATGAAACAAATTCTGTTCGCTGTTCTAATCTTGTTGCCGGCACGGTTGTTTGCTGCTGGAGGTGAGTCTTCTCTTTGGCCTATCCAGAAGGCACTCACCCAAAAGAAATATGTCGATCTTACGCATGAATTCGCACCCGGGATTCCGCGCTGGCCGGGTTTTCCTGATGAAACGCGCAAGACCATTTACTGGTACGACAAGCATCCAGACACGATCGGTGTAGGTTTTTTCTCGGAACTGTTCACGCATGTCGGCCAGTGGGGAACGCACGTCGATCCGCCGGCGCATTTCGTCAAAGGGCTGCGCACAGTGGATCAAATCGATCTCAAGGAAATGATTTTGCCGCTCGTCGTCGTTGATGTGCACGAAGAAGTGGCGAAAAATCCGGATTACATCCTCTCAACCGAACGCCTGAAAAAATGGGAAGACGCTCATGGCCAGATTCCTGCAAGCGCGTTCGTCGCGATGCGCACCGATTGGTCGAAGCGCTGGCCAGACGCGGTCAAAATGGAAAATAAAGACACGAACGGCGTCGCGCATTACCCGGGCTGGAGTTTGCCCGCGCTAAAGTATCTTTACGAGGATCGCAAGATCGCTGCTTCAGGCCACGAAACGACCGATACCGATCCAGGAATCGCCACAACAAAAGAGGATTACTCGCTCGAAACCTACATCTTGAGCACGGACCATTATCAGATCGAGTTGCTCACCAATCTGGATCAAGTCCCCGAATCCGGCGCGATTGTCGTTGTGAGTTTTCCAAAACCTAAAGGCGGCTCCAGATTCCCAGCGCGCGTTTTTGCAATCCTGCCCTGAAACCTCCGCTCGTGGTGCGAACAGCCAGGCTGGAAGCTCGGTAAGCCGCTCTGAGGTTAATCGCAAATCTGTGGCGACTGTGCAAGAATCGAGCTACTACGTAGTCAAAATTTGCTTGGGTGAGTTGACCGAAAGTCCCGCCAGGAACGAAGGTAGGCGCTGAGTCATGCATATCACCGACATTATGCGGGGGAATTCTCCCACGTTTTCGTTCGAGTTCTTTCCTCCGAAAACGCCGGAGGCGGCCGAGACCCTCTACCAAACGATTCGCGATCTCGAATCGTACATGCCGCACTTTGTCAGCGTGACTTATGGTGCCGGCGGCTCAACGCGTGATTTAACTCACGATCTTGTCGAGCGCATTCAACACACAACAAAGCTGGACCCGATCCCTCACCTAACCTGCGTCTGCCACAACGAAGAGGAGATCCAAGCGATTCTCCTTCGATACGCCAAGTCGGGCATTGGAAACATCCTCGCGCTTGGCGGCGATAGACCGGCTGGAATTGCTTACGATAAATCGCGGGACTCGTTCCAACATGCAGTCGATTTGGTCAAATTCATTCGCCGATTCAACGACTCCGGCGCGCATTCGGACCGGCGCGGTTTTGGGGTCGGAGTGGCCGGTTTCCCCGAAGGACATCCCGCGACGCCGAATCGATTAGTCGAAATGGATCACCTCAAAGCGAAGGTCGACGCCGGCGGCGACTACATGGTCACGCAACTATTTTTCGATAATCGCGACTTCTACGATTTCCGCGAACGTTGCGCGCTGGCCGGCATTCACATCCCCATTATCGCCGGCATCATGCCCGTTACATCTATGAGTGGATTCAAACGCATCGCCGAACTCGCCGGCGGGACGCGCTTCCCGGCCAAGCTTCTGCGCGCCTTACAGCGATGCGAAAACGACCCTGAAATGGTCAAGCGCGTCGGCGTTCACTTCGCGTTGGAACAGTGTCACGATCTCCTGGATAACCATGTTGCCGGTATTCACTTTTACACGCTTAATCGCTCGGACGCCACGCGGCTAATTTTTGACAGTCTCGGTATTCCGCGTCGGAGGAGCGCACAGGCCGCTGCCATTTTCATCGAGTGACGAGGTTCGCAAGCCGCTCACCAAGTGAGCGACGCAGGCGCGCCCGTATAGGATACGGATTGCGAAGACGATCGTTGCCGCTGCGCTTGGGCGTTGGCGCGGAGACTTATCTGGTCACGCCATTTTCTCCATTACGAAACGACAACCGAGCTGGCGAAATTTGCGCGAAGCTTTCGAAACGCGCAGAATCTCGAAATGTCCAAGGTTCGGCGTGCGATCTACTGGCAGCTCGCATCACTAGTGATCGCGATCGCGCTGATTTCCGTACTTTCACGCTTTTTCCCGATCGTCGATTTTACCGAGACGCTGCAACAGCATGTGATGAGTTGGGGCGCATGGGGCGCGATTTGCTATCCTCTGCTTTTTGCGCTTTGTAACATCCTTCTGCTTCCCGGAGGCGTGCTGGCGGTAGGTGGAGGTTTCTTTTTCGGCTTATGGAGGGGGTTTTTCATCGTCTTCGTTGGCAACGTTGTTGCCACTGGGGTTTCATTTGCCTTGAGCCGATGGGTGGCCACTCGATGGTTCAGGCGAAAGTTTTCGCGGGATACCGCACTGCGCGCATTGGAGCCCGCTGTGAAACGGGAAGGGTGGAAGATCATTCTTCTCAGTCAGCTGCATCCGCTTTTTCCAACCAGTCTTCTAAACTATATTTATGGCCTGACGCGGGTGCGTTTTGGGACTTACATGCTTTGGGCCTCGATCGGGCGGGTGCCCGGGTTATTTTTGTATGTGTATGCTGGAACACTGGGTCAATTAGGGCTCAAAATTGTTCGTGGGAAAAGTTATCCGCGGGTCATCGAGTACTGGATATGGGGAGGCGCTTTTGTCACAACAGCGTTACTATTAGCGGTCTTGGGTCGGATTGCCCATCGGGCAATACAGGCATCGCAGGGCTTTGGCAACGAGCCAGGCTAGCGAAGAGATTTCAATCGAGGCTTGTTGAGTATCGTGATCTCAAGCGACTTGTTATAAGGCACTTATAAATTATGACTTATCGAGTCCGCCCAGGGGGATATAATCGAGCTACCTTGGCGCGATCAAAGGTACCGCATTTTCAGATTGCTTTCGTTCTCCCGTAAGAGAAAAATTCAGATCGACTCGAGATGTTTAAACTACCGACAGAATATGACGTGCTGGTCGTTGGGAGCGGCCATGCTGGTATCGAAGCAGCACTGGCTGCCGCCCGAATCGGATGCCGGACACTGATGCTGACGCAAAACTTGGATACGATTGGCCAGATGTCGTGCAATCCGGCCGTCGGTGGCCTGGCCAAGGGGCATATTGTTCGCGAGATCGATGCAATGGGCGGTGCCATGGGATTGAATGCCGACGCCACGGGCATTCAATTCCGGATGCTTAACCGAGCGAAGGGTCCCTCTGTCCGCGCCCCGCGTGTTCAATGCGACAAAAAAGCCTATCAGTTTCGGATGAAGGCGATTTTGGAGGCGACAGAGAACCTTGATTTAAAGCAGGCCACGGTCTCTGCCGTTCTCGCGGATTGTGGACGGGCACTTGGAGTGGAGACTGATCTGGGATTACGGATCAGTGCAAAGAGCACGGTCGTTACATCTGGGACATTTTTGCGCGGCCTCTTGCACGTTGGCGAGAATAGTAAACCGGGCGGCCGAATGGCGGATACTCATTCGAGTCTGAGCGAAAGCCTTCGGAAGCTCGGTTTTGCAGTGGGACGATTTAAGACAGGTACGCCATGCCGACTTAACGCGCGTTCTATCGATTTCTCGCGCTGCGAGATCCAGCCAGGTGATGAGCCGCCTCCAAGATTTGCATTTTATGATGATGAACAAGCAAGAAGCGGGCGCGAGACCTTCACCCTCAATTACGTGCGGAATGGAGAGTTCCATGTGGAACAAATTCCTTGCTGGATTACGGCCACCACCCCGAAGACGCACGAAATCATTCGCGCGAACATTCACCGTTCTCCGCTCTATGCCGGCCGGATAAAAGGCATCGGTCCGCGTTACTGCCCCTCGATCGAGGACAAGGTAGTTAAATTCTCCAATAAAACTTCTCACCAACTCTTTCTAGAACCGGAGGGACGTCATACCGAGGAGTACTACGTAAACGGGATTTCGACAAGCTTGCCTTACGAGGTCCAACTCGAATTTCTCCACTCGATACCGGCATTAGAAGAAGCAGAAATCATGCGCCCTGGTTATGCCGTTGAGTATGATTACTTTCCGCCGACACAGCTGCTTCCTACGCTGGAGACGAGGCTCATCAGCGGGTTATACTTCGCCGGTCAGGTGAATGGAACATCAGGATACGAAGAGGCTGCCGCGCAGGGATTAATAGCTGGTGCCAACGCGGCTCTGAAAGTTAAGGGCGAGTCGCCCTTGATACTAGATAGAAGTGAAGCTTACATCGGAGTCCTTGTCGACGACCTGGTCACGAAGGGCACCGAAGAGCCTTATCGCATGTTTACAAGCAGGGCCGAGGATCGATTGTTTCTTCGACACGACAATGCCGATCAACGCTTGACTCAACGGGCGTTCGACGCAGGGCTAATGGCCCAGATGCGCTGGCGTCGATTTCAGGGGAAGATCTGCCTTCTCCGAGAAGCCCGGAAGATCGCAATGGAGACTTGGTTAAGGGGTATCCCAATCTCGCAGCTCTTTAAGCGACCAGATTTCACCGTAAAGGATCTCCCTAGTGAGATTGCTTCGCTTGCACCATGTTGCATCTGGGAATTGGTCGAGACCGATTTCAAATACGAAGGATATGCCGTGCGGCAGTCGGAGCAAAACCGGCAGATAGAACGTCGGCAGCACCAGCTGATCCCCGATGGGTTGGACTATAACCAGATCCCAGGGCTACGTCTGGAAACTCGTCAGAAACTGGCAGCTCGCCGCCCGTCGTCGTTGGGGCAAGCTGCGAGACTCAGCGGGATCACGCCGGCGGACATTTCGATTATTTCTATCTGGCTTTCTAAGAGCAACTTGCAGCACAGAATGGCAGGGTTAGGCAAACCGGGCGCCTTTTCGGATAGATGCTCACATTAGCCAGTGTCCTAATTGCCAGTTACTTGCTTGGGTCTCTTCCCGCTGGTTATCTGGCTGGCCGGATCGCAAGAATCGATATCCGGAAGGTGGGCAGTGGCAATATCGGTGCGACCAACGTTACCCGAGTTCTTGGGGGGCGCTATGGATATCCGGTCTTCGCCGTCGATTTCCTGAAGGGTTTGGCTGCCGTGCGTCTGTCGTTCCTGATCGCGCAACTGACGCAATTTCCAGGAGCATCCATCGAACTACTCGCAATCATTGCCGGCGTGGCTTGCGTGATGGGCCATGCATTTCCCGTGTGGCTGCAATTTAAGGGAGGCAAAGGTGTTGCCACCTCAGCCGGAGCACTTTTTGGGTTGATGCCGCTGGCGGCGTTAGTTGGTGCTCTGATTTGGTTCATCACGTTCAAGTTAACGCGCTATGTGTCGGTTGCATCGATTACAGCCGCGATAGCGTTGCCGATGGTCATTTTCGTCCTGACCCGCCGAGGCGAAGCGCACCGGGAAGTACTGTTCTACTTCTCAATTTGCCTTGCTGCCCTTGTAGTTTTGCGCCATCGCTCCAATCTGGTCCGCCTCGTGCACGGTACCGAGCCACGTTTTCAGAAGCGGAAGTGAAGATCGACAAGACTGCAATCCTAGGAGCAGGCAGCTGGGGGACGGCCCTCGCGTGGCTCTGGGGAAAGGACGGGCGAAAAATTTCTCTCTGGGGCAATTCGCCTGAGCGTGTCGCGCGCATTCAAAGAACGCGGCAGAACAGCGATTACGTGCCAGGACTCACGTTGCCAAAGTCGGTTCGCGTCACCTCCGAACTTCTCGATTGCGCGGACGCGGACTTGATAGTTTTTGTCACGCCATCGACGGCCTTGCGCGGGATCGCCACGCGTCTGGGAGAAGCGCTCCCCAATGCCCAAGCAGGGTTCCTCAGTTGCACGAAGGGTCTCGAATACGGCACGGGGATGCGAATGAGTCAAATTCTTTGCGAGATCTTTCCTGGCCGGAAAATTAGCGTGTTGTCGGGGCCAAATCTCGCGGCAGAAGTAGCGAAAAACTTACCTACTGCCACCGTTGTCGGCTGCCACGATCCCGATTGCGCGACGAGCCTTCAAAAGTTTTTAGGCAGCCCCCGCTTTCGGATTTACACGAGCCAGGAGGTCACCAGCATCGAACTCGGCGGGGCGCTCAAGAATGTTTTCGCCATTGCGGCGGGAATCAGTGACGGCCTTGGACTTGGTGATAATTCGAAGGCCGCGCTGGTTACACGATCCCTGGCGGAGTTGATCCGGCTCGGCGTTGCCATGGGAGGAAATGTCCATGCGTTTTATGGGTTGAGCGGCGCAGGCGATCTTGTTTTGACCTGTTACAGCGAACAGAGCCGCAATCACACAGTGGGAAAGCGGCTAGGCCGCGGCGAAACGCTCGAGCAGATTACTACATCGATGAGGATGGTAGCCGAAGGAATTTCTACCACGCGCAGCGCTTACGAATGCGCGCGGCGGTTGAACGTTGATACGCCAATCATCGATCAGGTGTACGCGATGCTCTACGAGCAGAAAAGGCCGACGATGGCACTGGAAGAATTACTACAGCGGGAACAGAAAGCGGAATAAGCCTAGCTTTCCTGATATTTCCGGGCGAACTCAGCGATCACGGCTGGATATAATTCGTGCTCGGCGATTTGAATGCGTGCGTGGAGGGTTTCCGGCGTGTCATTAGGCAAGATCGGCACCTCGCGCTGGGCAATGATCTCGCCGTGGTCGATTTGCTCATCGAGGAAGTGAACTGTGCAACCGGTCACTTCTTCGCGGGCTGCCAGCGCCTGTTTCCAAGCTTCGAGTCCGGGAAATTTCGGTAGCAGGGATGGGTGAATGTTCACGATGCGGCGGGGAAACGCCTCGAGCGTGAGCGATTTCAGAACGCGCATGAAACCGGCGAGCACGACCAGTTCAACGCCGGCCTCGCGAAGCATTCGAACGAGCTCGGCCTCAGCTTGCGGTTCCAAGCGCGTGTGGAATCTGCCCGGCGGCAAATAAGCATTTGGGGCCGAAAATTCCCGGGCGATGTCAAGAATCGGTGCGTCAAATACATCTGATATGACGATGCAAACCTCGGCCATCAGCGAGCCGCTTCTAATGCTTTCAAGAATCGCGCGGCAGTTGCTTCCTTTTCCTGAGCCGAGAATGCCGAGAGGGATTGGTTTCATTTTCCAATCTTTCGCAGCCGGTTAACCAAGAGAGATGTGGAGTAACCTTTTTCAAGCGGAAGGATGCGAATTTCGGAGCCGATTTTTTTCAGAACCGCGCGCTCCTCTTCATTCAGCGTATCAGAGGTGTAATCGCCGCCTTTGACATAGATGGCGGGCACACTTGCGGAGATGAACTGCGTCGCCCGCATTTGCTGAAAAATCGTGACCAAATCGACGCATTCCAGCGCCGCGAGCACTTCGGCGCGATCTCTCTCATTATTAATCGGACGTCCCCCGCCCTTGAGTTCGAGGACTGAACGGTCGCCGTTTAAACCGACAGCCAGCACATCGCCGAGAGCGCGCGCGGCTTGCAGGTAACGGACGTGGCCTACATGCAGCAAATCAAAACAGCCATTCGTGGCGACCAGTTTCTTCCCGGCGGCGCGCAATTCCTTAGCACGCGCGGCCAGTTCCTCCATATCGAGGATCTTGCAGTTCATATTTTTCTTGATGAAGCTCAGTTGAGTTTGCATCTGGCTACCTGAAAACCGCAACTCATGAAATTACGCCACTCTTTGCAGTTGGCCTTTACGTAGTTTGCGCCAACTTGTGAATCTGGGACGCGATGTCGAGAAAAAAACCCAAACGACGCCGGCGCACGTCGAAATCCGCGAATGACTTTCGCATTTCGGTGAGACCGGTTGTCCGCTCGGAAGTCGAGCCTGATAAGGTCGTTCGAGGACTTGATCATGTTACGCTGCCGCCAGTTTGTGGTGCACCGGTTTTGGTTGCGATCGCGCGTGATCCGCGGACGATTTTCCTCCACTGGAGTATCGATTGGCCTACGCTCTTCGCCGACACCGTGCCCGTGGATCGGGAGGTTCATCTTCGCGTATATCAGGCGGACAGTGGCGAACAGCAAAGCACCGCCGTCGAACCGATGGCCGGCAGTTGCTACGTTACGGTTCCGCTGCGGAGTGGCCCGTATCGCATCGAGATGGGATACTATCAGCCCGCAGACGTTTGGCATTCCATCACTACCTCCAATGAAGTGGCGATGCCGCGAGACGATTTCGTAGTTAATCGCAATATCGATCTTGCTACGATTCCATTTCATCTCAAGTTTCAACGTCTTCTCGATTTGGTTGGGGCAGCTAACGGTCACGCGTTCGCCGAAATCATCTCACGATTCCAGACTCGCGCATTGGCTTGCAGACCGCGCAAATCACTGAGCGCTGACGACAGCGAAATTCTGCAGGCAATGAATCTATCCCTTGACGAGATCGCTGCCGCGCGTCGCGCGTTTATGAGAGGCATGAACAGCGCGGCACTAGAAAGACTCACCGAAGTAATTCTCAGCTTCGCATCAACCTCCCCCTCAAGCGGGTTCAGCCCAAGCAGTTGGTAGAGCGCTTGGGAAAGTGGCACAAACGCCCAACGCTTAACGCCCAACGTCTAGCGTCCAATTCATGCATGCGTCTCATCAGCGGTGTCCAATCAAATACAGCAACGGAAAGAGGAAAACCCAAGCAATGTCCACAAAATGCCAGTACAAACCGGCGATCACGGCGCACACGGTGATTTCGATGCGCGAGCCCAGCGTTTGAGCCCGCAGCTCTGGACGACGACGCGTCGCGGATTTGTTGCGGTCGCCGGTGTGATGTTTGTCGCGGCCGCGCTAGCAGAACTCGTGCGACGGCGAAATAATTAAGGTCCCACCCATATTGCTGCTGAGAACATCAGCCGGTCAAGCGCGGGAAAAGTGGAAATTCACGGAGTGCACTAGCGGTATGCCCTAAACAATTTTCACTGGGTGCTGTGGCATGATTGTTTTCCCAAACGCGGTGTGCGGAAACAATGAGTCGGCTATGTAGTTTTTTTCAACACGTCGTGCATCAAATACGGGCAGCAGTTTCGTTGTTCGATTACAAGGTGAAACGGCGCCGGCAGCTGAAAAGACAGAAAGCCGACGATCCGAACATCTATCCGCTTTGGTGATCCCGCCGCGAACGCGAGTAGTTATTGGCGGACCAGAAAAAAAGATTTCGCGGCGGCCAGTTACCGGAATCAGTTTTAGCGTTTGCGCCCTTTGGGCGAGGAGCTACAGATCCGACGCCGTGACCATTCGCTCCGGTTCGCGGCGAGGTTTTTCGCTTGGCTGCCAGGCATGTTCCCGCCAGAAGATTTGCAGCGCAGTCGACGTGCCATTGAAGATGTTGCGTTCGGCTTTGGTAACGTTCGCGATACTTTTCGGGTACGCTGATGTCGGAAGTTTGCACCTGCCGTCACCGCAGTACTGCCACATATGCCAGGCATTCCATGGCGAGGTGGCCCGCGGCTGGTTGCTGTAGTTCGCCAGCCATAGCCAGCAATTCCCCAGCACACTTGCCTGCGCTGTACCCAACCTCAGACTGTTCATATTCTGATGCATATAATATTCGCCAGAATAGATGCCCGGGTATTTCCCAGTCCGTTCACGAATCCGCTCGACGAACGCGACGGCTTGGTCGACACGCATCGTGCCGCCGGGGTAATGGCCATTCTTCTCGAAATCGAGCACCAGCAACATACGTGACGGCCGCGAGAGTGGGTCTGCCTGCGTCCAGGCGTTCGAGACCACGCTCAGGAAATGATCGGCTTGGCGGATAGGGTCGCTTGCATTGCCGTAATGATATGCACCCCAGAGCAACCCAGCCCGCGTGGCGGCCTGCTGCCGCTCGAAATATTTCGAGTCGATGTCGAACCGCGGATACGTTGCTTCGTGGATCACACCGAGGATTCCATCGCCTTTCATGGCACTAAAATCCGGCTGAACCAAGTCGTAATGCGAGAGGTTGACGACGCTGTTCGACGCAGAGGCAACGACTGACAATCCCTGCAGCAAAAATAAAATCCGCAAGATCGACAATCTCATCGCAGTGGGAAACAGCTGTGAACATATCGAGCAAGCTGCCGGCCCTGGCAAGAGGTTTTTAGTCGGTTCCTCAAGCACTGAGCGTGCGGTGCGGATCACGCGCAAATTTGAAACCGGCGAGCGACGCAGCGGGATCGACGTTTTTTGCAAGCGCGAGTGCCTGGAAACTTCGGCCGAGCATTTCCGGATGCAACAGCGTTTGCAATTCACGTTTTGATTTGGGCGAATCAGATAGAGGCGATTTACCCCAATCGCCCGCGGATAGTTTAGGTGAACCGCCCCCCCCAATTTCTGAGATGATCCCGGTAAGGAAATGATGCTGGTCGGTGAAGCCGACTAGGCGCAATCCATGCGTTTCGGCGCATTGGGCGATGCTCGTCCAGTTCACATGCGCGGTGATGTCCGCGTAGCCGATCCAATCGAATGGTGAATCAAGATGCCGATGTCGCGCGCGCACCTGAACGGTCACTTGAGATCTGGACTGCGCGCGCCCGTAATCGACCGTGACCACATAACCACGGTCCAATTTCGCCGCTACGTTCTCGACCCAATCCAGGGCCGCTTGGTTGAACTTTCCCGACTCGCGGAGCGGTTTCTCGACAAACACAAAGTTCTTGCCATCACAATCGACCAATTTTTCCGTGCCGCCGGCGATCAGTCGCACCGGCATGGCATCCAGTAATTCGTTGGAGAAATGAACTCCTATAAATGGTCCCAGCGCCTCGATTGAATCGTACCATTCGACCTTGTCGGCAAGCGATTGGAGAGTTTGCGATTGTCGATCTTGTAAGATTGAAAACGGCTCGACGATCCGGTAGCGCAAAGCCGCAAAGAAATTCGGCCACTGTTTGCGCGCCGATTCGAGAACATCGCGTGCAAATTCGCCGTGATGCGCGCCTTGCTCGACAACAACAAACTTATCCGGATTGCCGAGCCGTCCCCATATCTCGGCTAATTGCGCAGCCAGCAATTGCCCGAACAGTGGCCCGACGCTTACGTTGGTGAAGTAGTCGCCGTGCCGGCCAATGGCGCAACGGCCAGAGGAATAATATCCGTGCTCAGGATGATAGAGCGCCTGTTGCATGAACCAGGCAAATGAGACCGGCCCATGTTTTTCAATTTCAGCGCGAATCACTCTGATTAGCGCGAGATTTCCGTCCTGCGTGTTCAACGTCCAAGGCTCAACGTTTAATGCTCAATGTTCAACTTCTGTGCTCTGAATTGACGTTGGATGTTGGGCATTGAGGGTTGAGCGTTTCGCTCTTAAATTCTCCGGCTCTTGAGACCGTCCACGACATATCTGACGCCAGGCTACCGTTTCCGTCGCCCCTGGCATTCGCGGCCCGAATTTTATGTTCCGATCGCGTTGATTGCGGCGCTCGGCGTTGCCTTTGCTGTTTACATTTCCATTGTGGTCGCGAATCTCGAAGCCCAGGCGGCGAGGTTCAATCTGAACAAACTCGAACAAATGGAATCAGCGAGTGTGATTCTCGATCGCAACGGAAAAATCTTCGGCCAAATCTACGTCGAAAACCGGGAGACAGTACCGTACGATCAATTGCCCCGGGACCTTATCAACGCCGTTGTCGCAGTGGAAGACGCCAAATTTTATCAACATCATGGGTACGATTTACTCGGAATCATCCGCGCGGCTTTGAAGAATTTGACGGCCGGTCATGTCCGGCAGGGCGGCAGCACTATTACGCAGCAACTGGCGCGCAACAGTTTTTCGCTCAAGGAAAAAACGCTTCGCCGAAAGCTGCTCGAAATTTTTCTAGCCCGCCGGATCGAAGAGAACTTCGGCAAACAGAAAATCATGGAACTTTACCTGAACCGGATTTATTTCGGCGGCGGGCTCTACGGCGCGGAAGCGGCGGCGCGAGGTTACTTCGGCAAATCTGCGCGCGAAATGTCGCTGACGGAGTGCGCGACACTTGCCGGTTTAATCAAGAGCCCAAATAAATTATCTCCCTGGAGCGATGGCGCCGCTTCACGCGAAGCGCGCAATTATGTGCTCGATCGCATGCGCGATCTTGACTTCATCAGTCGTGAAAGATGTGCGAGCGCGCGAGCGGAAAAAATCGTCGTTGGTAGCCGGCAGAATGCGCAGGGGCAAAGCTACGCTGTCGATTACATCCGCCAGCAGGTCATCGCCGCCGTCGGGTGGGACCGGGCGAAGAACGAAGGCTTTCGCATTCACACCACAATCGACGTGGATCTTCAGAAGGTAGCCGAGGATTCTCTCCGCGCGAACCTCGAGCGGATCGAGAAGAATCCTGAGTACAATCATCAGACTTATGCCGAATACGCAGCCACTTTTCGAAAAGCGAAAGCGAACGGAGCGATGTCTGACCAGCCTGCGCCCGAGTATCTTCAGGGCGCGGTGATCGGACTGGATAATGAGACGGGCGACATTTTGGTCCTTGTCGGTGGGCGCGATTTCGAGCACAACCAGTACGACCGCGCGCTGCAAGCGAAACGGCCAGTTGGCACAGCGATGTTGCCGCTCGTTTATGCGGCTGCTTTTGAGAAAGGGATGTTCCCGGGATCGCTTGTGGAAGATTCGCCCCTCGATAATCGCGCAGTGATGATTGGCGGCACGACTGGTATCCTTGGTGAGTGGGGCCCAGAAAGCGCAGAGAATCGCTACGAAGGTCCAATAACCGCTAGGCAAGCACTGACGAAATCCAAAAATGGCGCAACCGTCCGTCTCGGCATGGACGCTGGCATCGATCCCGTGCTGCAGCTTTGCTCTGCGGCGGGCATTCAGTCTCTGCTTCGTCCTTATCCTGCAACATTTCTTGGCAGCAGCGAGATCACGCTGGCCGAGCTCGCGCTCGCCTACACGATTTTCCCAAATGGCGGCTGGCGTCCGAATGCATCGCACGTTTTGGAGCGGATAGAGGAAAAAGACGGAACACTCGTCTGGGATGCGAAGCGCGATCGCACGCGCAAAAACGTGATCAAACCTGAAACCGCGTACGAAGTGCATTCCTGTCTTGTCGATGCACTGCAATCGGGAACGGGGAGAGCCGCTTACACGCAATTTGGGCTACGAAAAATCCCAGCGGCAGGGAAAACCGGCACGGCCTACGATTTTACCGACGCGCTTTTCGCCGGATACGATTCCAACTTTACCTGCGCAGTTTGGACAGGCTTTGACAAGCCGCAGAAAATTTATCGTGGGGCGTTTGGGCGCGATCTCGCCCTGCCGGTGTGGATCGATATCATAAACGCCGCAGCACAGCATTATCCGCCCCGCGAAATTAGACAGTCGGTAAGCCTGAAGCAGGTGGAAATTTGTTCGCGATCCGGCTTGCTCGCGACCGACAAATGTTATGACGTCGTGAAAACGGGTAACGGCGATACTTTTCAACGACGTACGACTTACATGGAGATCGCCACAGCCGCGCAGATGCCCACTGAGCCGTGCAACGTCCATGGCGAACCGCGTGCTCGTCTCGCGCGTGACCTTCCGGCTAGCGATTTGCCGCGTGCGGAATTGGCTGTCGATCTGAGTAGAGTCACGCCAGTCGTCCTGAAAGGCCCGACGTTGTTGGCTGACAAAGACCCATACAACTCACTCAAACCAACCTTGAAACCGGAGCCGACGCCGGAAGCAAAAAAGGAGACAGCCGAAAACGAAAAGATCGACAATGCGATAGACGCCAGCCGGGCAACACCGACTTCGGGAGGAGCGGCTGACCTTAATCGCCCGCCTGCAACTATTACGAAATCCGGAGGCGAGTCATCCAATCAAACAACAGAGGTCATTCCGATCAGGAAAGCGATCTCGGTCCAGCCGCAGGAAAAACCCGTCGAGATTCGACGCGCGGTTCCCCGGGCGATACCCGTTAAACCGCTCGACCAAGAAAGTGTAGACGAAACGCTTTTGAAATCGGCAACGCCGCGTCCAGGTGATCCTAGCAACTAAGCGATGGCGTTGGAAGTCGCGAGCGATTTTAAGTTAACTGTTCTTAATCCGAGCGGTCGCGATCCGGAACAGCATTTCAGCGAAACAATCGAGCCGGGCGCAGGAGAACATCCGCCGATCAATTTTCACGCTTACGCGGCATGCACGCGCGGCGCTTTCCATTACGATGTCCGACGCGCGATCGCGGAAGGAACACCGGTTCTTCTTCTGTTGCGCGGAGAGTTCAGAGCTTCAGAGCGCGCGTTAGGCCAACTAAAAAAACACGGTCGCATTGTCGCCGTTTCTTTAAAGGAAACCGGTCTGCATCAGATCGCCCAGCAGTTATGCGATCGCGCGAAGCTGTCTCGTTTCATGAACATTCTGGGACAAGCTGATGGATGCATCGCCACGACGCCAGAAGCCGCGGAAATCTATCAGCGCGCCCGTTGGAACCATGATCCAGCCACCGTTGCGTTTGTCCCAACGCCTTACCCAGTGGAAGACTCGCGATGGGACTTTTCGGTGCCGCCCGATGAGCGATCGGGGATTTTCGTGGGGACGCGCGAATGGGATGTGCCTTCCCGCAACCATTTCGCGGCGCTATTGGTCGCGCGGCAACTCTGTGAAGCAACGGGCGAGCCGGTCACCGTCCTCAATCTGGATGGATACAAAGCGCGGCGACTGCTTTGGGAGCTAAAATTTCCGGAGGGAAAATTTCGCGTTATCGAGGACGAAAAATCGTATCCGGATTACGTGCGCATGGTGGCCAGGCACAAGATCATTTTGCAACTGGACCGAAGTCACGTGCCCGGCCAGGTCGCGGGCGATGCACTACTCGCCCGCACTGTTTGCGTCGGCGGCGATGGCGCGATTGAGAGAACTGCATTCCCAAAAACTTGTGGCGAGGGGCGGAGCTTTAGTGAGATCGCTTCCGTCGCGCTCAATTTGTTGAAAAATGCGGAATCGCGTGGCGCGATCGTCGCCCAATCGCAAGGAATCGCACTGGAGCGGCTCTCCTTTCAAGCAATCCGTTCACAATTGGCAGAATTTTTCGCCCGCTTTGTGCGGAAGTAGCGCGGCCATCCCCGGCTGCGTCCGGAGCTGCGGCGCGGATGGTGAGTAACAATCAGTAAAGCCGCGATTGGTAGAGGCGTTGGTGTCAAATGCCTGATCAATGGTTCGGTAGTTGGCATAAGCACCGCTATAACAATCTGAGATAAACATTTTCCAGCTGGCGTGCTTGCTCATTGAGATTGAAATTTTTGTGGACGAATTCGGCCCCGTTACGAGCGATTCGCGATAGAAAATCGGGATCTTGCGCCGCGTCGAGCAACGCGCGGGCCAGCTGTTCATGACTATGCTCTGGCACGAGCACGCCGCTCACGCCGTTCTCGATCGCTTCGGGGATCCCGCCATGCTGCGTGGCGAACACCGGCATCCCGGTCGCCATTGCTTCCAACATTGAATTTGGAATGCCTTCTTGATTTCCGTCGGGGCCGGTCTCGCTCGGATGCAGAAAAATGTGCGACGCATGATAGAGATCGCGCAATTGCACCTGCGAAATGAAACCAGGAAACGAAACATGGTGCTCGACCTTGAGTTCGCGCGCCAAGTCCCGAAGTCGATCGAGCAACAGCCCTTCACCGGCGATTGTTAGCTTAGCGTTCGGATACCGCTTCTGAAAACTTGCGAAAGCGCGAAGCGTGACCGGCAACCCCTTCTTCTCGACCAAACGGCCCGCTTGCACAAATTTCCATTCGCTCGCCGCGGCGACGAAATTGCGTTCGCGAAAGGGAAATTCCTCCAGCGGAATACCGGTGCGCTGGGTTTCGATCTTGTTTTGGTTGCCACCAAGATCGACAACTGCGCGGCGCAACGATTCCGAGCGCACAAGAACAAGCTTGACCGCATCGAGCATCTGTCGCGTGGCTTCTTGATACGCCGGCTTGTGCATGTCCACGATCACATCTGCGCCGTGGAAGGAAACAATCGAAGGCTGCCACGCACGAATCAGCGGCAGAAGATGGACAGCGATTTGACCAAAATAGATATGCAAGAGCCGGGCGTTTCTTTTTTTCAGCATGCTTGTTAGCGCGCTTAATTCCCCTGGTGAAATCTGCCATGGCTTATCGCGCAACTGACGAAACCAGAAGCGCCGCAGAAAATGCAGCGCCGGTTTTGGAACGATATCGATCTTATCGAATGGAAACCGGTCCGCGTTTTCGCGTTTCTGCGCAACGACCACAGGCGAGACGCGCTCAAGTGCGGTGATTTGCCGGTAGATGTGCAACATCTCCGGTTTCAGAAACGTCGCGCAATAGCATGCGACGACCGGGCTATCGGATTTCGGATTTATCAGAAGATGATTTCGAAAAATTTAATGCCCTTCCATTTCCCGGGGTTGTCGGGATCGAATGCTGTGCTTTCCACCCAGGTGCCATATCGTGGCGGTGCCCACGGATTGATCATCTGTAACGGGTTACGCGCGTCGCTAAATGCGCGCGGAATTACTCCCTGCACTTCGGGGTGCGCTATCATCGGCGGCGGCGTAGGCATTGGTCTTACCGGTTGCTGCGGGCCGATCGGCGCCCGGAATGTTTGAGCCGAAGCAGTTGTAACCAGCGCGGCCAGGATCGCGATCATTAATGTCTTCATGTTTTTCCTTTCCAACGGGCGTGCAAATTCTTGCCCCTCATCACGCCTGCCCACATTATATAGTTCGATGGACTACCTTGAAAAGGCCAGACGTGTCCTGGAGATAGAAATTTTTGAGCTCAAGCGGTTCCGGGAGCGGTTGGGCGAAAATTTCTCGCGTGCTGTCGAACTGATCCGGGAAACTGTGGACGCGCGCGGAAAAGTGGTCGTGCTCGGCGTGGGAAAATCCGGGCACATCGGCGCGAAAATCGCCGCCACGCTTACCAGCACCGGCTCGCCGGCCGTGGTGCTCGATTCTTCCAACGCGTTGCACGGCGATCTCGGCATGATCGCCGACGGCGACGTCGTGCTTGCGTTAAGCGCGAGCGGCGAAACGGAGGAATTGCTCCGGGTTCTGCCGGCTATCGCGCGGTTCCAAGTAAGGATCATCGCGATGTGCGGCAATCCGAAATCGACCCTCGCTCAAAACGCTCATCTCTTTCTGGATGTAAACGTCGAACAGGAAGCTTGTCCGCTGAATCTGGCCCCGACCTCGAGCACGACGGTGATGCTGGCCCTGGGCGACGCGTTGGCCATGGTTCTCCTAGAGGCGCGCGGGTTTAACAAGGAAGATTTTGCGAAGTTTCATCCCGGCGGAACGATTGGCCGTAGCCTGCTCATGCGGGTGCATCAAATCATGCGACCCCGGGAAGCGATGGCCATCGTCTCCACCAATACACCGATCCGCGACGTGCTCAGGGTCATGACTAGCGTTCGCGCTGGCGCGGCGGTCGTTATCGGCGAAGATCGACAATTAGTCGGCATATTCACGCATGGCGATTTCGTCCGGCATTTTCAAACCGACTCCAAAATCGGCGAACGACTCGTAGCAGACCTGATGACATTAAATCCCGTGACCGTGCACAAAGACAAACTGGCGGTCGAGGTTTTGAATCTGCTGGATCGCCATCGCATCGACGACCTTGTCGTGATCGATGATGACAATGTGCCTGTGGGCGTCGTCGATTCGCAGGACCTCACGCGCTTGAAGTTGCTCTAACCGCGTGTAACGTCCGCGCTCCCATGATCCCAGCTAACGATCTTCGCAGAGGAATGGCCATCAAATACAATGGCAACCCCGCCATTGTGCTCGAGGTGCATCATCGTACGCCGGGGAACTTGCGCGCGTTTGTCCAGGCAATCATTCGTTACATCAACACAGGCAAAAGCGCTGATGTCCGTTTCGGATCGACGGACAAAGTGGAGTTGGTCCAGATCGAGCGAAAAACGCTCGAGTTCAGTTACAAAGACCGGAACGGATATCATTTCATGGACCCGGACACGTACGACACGATCACGTTGCAGGAAAATTTGATCGGCGGCGCCAGCGATTACCTGGTCGAAAATCTCGCTGTCCAGGTGATCTACGCCGAGGGCAGACCGGTGCAGGTTGAGTTGCCGGCGTCCGTCAGCCTGAAAGTGACCGAATCTCCGGAAGGCGTTCGCGGCGACACCGCCAGCAACGTCACGAAACCGGCCACGCTCGAGACTGGAAAGAAAATCAACGTCCCTCTCTTCATTAAGGAAGGCGAAACGATCAAGATCGACACCCGCACCGGCGCTTACATGGGGCGCGCATGATTCTGTAACTCTGGGGAGATCCGCGCCATATTCGCTTAATCCGCAGTTCTGCCTTGCTTTTGTCTGTGTAAATCTGCGTAATCTGCGGCAACCTTGGCTGCAACGAAGCGAAGATCGAAAAGCAATCGCGCAAAGCGCAAATCCGAACGCGGCCGGAAAGTTGTCCAAAGTGTTGCGCGCGGGACAGCGAGAAGCTTCGTCGCTCCGCTCGAGTCGCTCACTGTACCTACTCGCTGGGTGAAATTTATCGTCGCGATTTTTCTGCTGCCGATCTGCGCCGTTCTTACTCAGACATTTTTCACTGTCTTTGCGCGCGCAACCATGACGCAACGACTGTGGGCAGGCGAAGAATTTTGGTTCTTCTCGTTGGGAGCGGTGCTGTGGCTCATCGCCTTCTTCGGCCTGCCGCGCCCAATCGTCATTTATGTCCTCGGACACGAGCTCACACATGCGCTTTGGGTTTGGCTAATGGGCGGACGCGTCAGCGGGTTTCGCGTCGGTCGCGACGGCGGCCACGTCGTCACGAACCGGAACAATTTTTGGATCGGGCTGGCACCCTATTTTTTCCCGCTCTACAGCATTCTGGCGATCGCCGCGTACGGCGTGCTCAGCTTTTTTCTAAACGTGCAGCCGTATGGCCGACTGCTTTATGCCGTGATCGGCGCGACCTGGGCATTCCATTTCACGTTCACCTGCTGGATGATCCCGAAAAATCAGACTGATCTGAGCGAGCAAGGCACATTTTTTTCGTTGATCGTGATCTACCTCATGAACTTCCTGTTGCTCAGCGTGATGCTCATCCTCGCCTCACCACAAATCACGTTCGCGGGCTTCGGCGCGAATTTGCTGACCAATCTGAGCAATTTTTCGAACTGGCTCGTCGATCTTTTCCAAGAATTCGTGCAGCGCCATTAGCATTGGCTTTCGTCTTTGGCGGGGCTCACTGAGCCGTGACTGCAGCAGAGACCGCGCTTGCCTGAGTTGGTGTCGTCATCTCCCGAAGCTTCGCGATAACTTTCGGAACCATTTCGATCGCGCGATCGATTTGCGCGTCGGTGTTGAATCGGCTGAACGAAAACCGCAGGCTGCGCCGCGCGCGGTCTCCGATCGAGTCCATTGCCCGGAGCACATGCGACGCCTCCTGCGAACCGGTGCGACACGCCGATCCCGCTGAGCAACAAATACGATGTCGATCTAGCAGGAGAAGCGCCGCCGGCGACTCGATTCCCTCGAATGAAAAGCTCGACGTGTTTGGAACTCGCGCTGCCCGCGCGCCGTTGACAGACGCGCCGCTTACCCTTTCGAGAATCGCTTTCTCAAATCGGTCGCGCATCGAACGAATATGCGTTTTGCCTTCTGTCAGATATTCGAGAGCGCGCTCGGCTGCTTTTCCCAGCCCGACAATCGACGCGACATTTTCCGTTCCGCCCCGGCGTCCGTCTTCCTGGCCGCCGCCGGCGATCAATGGGTGAAAACGTGTTCCGCGACGGACATAAAGCGCGCCGACGCCCTTCGGTCCATGAAATTTGTGCGCGGAAAGGGAAAGAAAATTGATCGCGGTATCGCGAACACCAATCGGGATTTTCCCGACGGCTTGCACGGCGTCTGTGTGAAAGAGCACGCCTTTGTCCCGGCAGAGTTCAGCGATTTTCTCCACCGGAAATAGCACGCCGGTCTCGTTATTTGCCCACATCATCGAGACCAGTGCCGTTTCCGGGCGAATGGCCGCTTCCAATTCGCCAAGATCGACACGGCCATCTTGATCCACGCCGAGAAATGTCACGTCGCACCCTTTTTTCAAGAGATCTTGGCACGGTCGCAGCACGGCGCTGTGTTCGACGGCGCTGGTCACGATATGTCCACCATGGCGGATTCGTCCAGTGGCGAATTTGCCGTGCGGTTCAAATTGCAGCACCGAGTTGATGACCGCGTTATTCGATTCCGTCCCACAGCTGGTGAACACAATTTCCGGCGGCTCGCATCCCAGCAACGCCGCCAGTCGCTCCCGGGCAAGATCGACAGCTTCTCGCGCTTTCGCGGCAAAGGCGTAGCCGCTCGAAGGGTTGCCGTAACATTCCCTCAAAAACGGGAGCATTTCCTCGATCACCGCCGGGTCGAGCGGCGTGGTCGCATTGTTATCGAGATAAATGATTTCGCTGTCAGTCATGACCATCAATTGTAGAGACAGCGCCGCCCGCTGCAATCTCCGCGTTCGCAGAGAACATCATTTTGGCGACTACTAATTCTGTCTAGATCGCGTCGTAGTAATATTTCTCGATCACGTTGCCCGTTTCATCGTAAATGCGAATCACGGCATTGTGTGAGCGACTGCGAAGCTTTGCGTAGTTGATCGCATTGTTGTTTTCCGATCAAAGGACGCGCATGGCCATCGGCTGGTTCGATATTATTCTCGGATTGTGAAACGGTCGCCGCACACAATTGTCATCTGGTTGTCGATCTTCACTCTGTTTACCGCGACTGATGTGGCGGAAGCCGGGCCCTTCCGAGACTTTTTTAGAGCGCTACGTAGCGCGACCGCGCATCCAGGCCAGAAGCAGCGATCGCACCGGAGCAGTCGTAAGCATAATGAAGCTCCGCCGAGCGATGCTTCGAATAGTGAGACTTCGGGCAGCCCAGTCACTGCGCCTCCGGATGAGCATAATGTCCGTGTGGCGAAGTCAACCGCGGAGGCGAAACAAGGAAAGAGCGATCTCCCCTATGGAATTCCCGTGCCGGGCAAACAAGGCTTAGTTACCAGCCCGTTCTCACGAGACACCGGTTACATCGATGTCCGCGGTTTTCCGCCTGGAACCGAAGTAAAAGATCCCTACACAGGCAAGATTTTTCTTACGCCGTAAAGCCGCGCTAACGGCCCGCCGCGCATGAAGTATCGGGAAATAATCGCCGACAATCTCAGCAAAGCCGGTTGGAGTTGGGGCTGCGTCTCAACCGTGGATTGTAACGGGCGAACAATGTTCCTCGATGCCTCTTGCGCCGCTGTATACGTGATCCCGCTATCATACATAAAGCGACTACGAAGAAAGTCGCTGGCCCAAGAGCGAACTTCTGCGCAATATCCAATTTCATACTCTCGAAAGATCGCTAAGTTTGGATTTTTAACACGTAATTATTTGCTTCGGATTGCTACTGAAAATCCTAAGCACAGATTAGACACGGTGTCGAACCGTTTCGCGGTACGCTGACAATCTCAGCAAAGCGGGTTAGAGTTGGGCCATTCTGATCGCAGTCGTCTTTACGAGCGCTGCAACGTGGAAGAAGACACACCACGCCTAAGCTCTGTGAGCGTGACCAGCTGATATTCCACATCGCGGATTCATCGTGGCGAATTGGAACACTTCCAGCTAATCTCTCGCGCATGACTTCGATCTGGCAGCTGGCGAACGCACAATTGCGCGATCTCAACGTTTACGAGCCAGGAAAACCGATCGAAGAAACAGCGCGCGAACTCGGTGTCGAACCAGGCGCAATCGTCAAGCTGGCCTCAAACGAGAATCCGTTGGGGCCTTCGGCCAAAGCAATTCAAGCGATGCGCGTTGCTTTGGAAAATGCGCACCTCTATCCGGATGGCGGCGGATTTTACTTGCGCAAAGCCGTTGCGGCGAAGCTCGGTCTCGCTCCGGAGAACATTATTCTCGGCAACGGCTCAAATGAGGTGATCGAATTTCTCGGCCACGCGTTTCTGAATCCAGGTGGTGACGTGGTCACCTCGCAGTATGCGTTTATTGTTTATAAACTGCTCGCGACCTGTTTCGGCACGCGCACCATCGAAGTGCCGAGCCCCGATTATCAACAGGACCTCGACGGGATGCTGCATGCAATTACGCCGAAAACGCGGCTGATTTTCGTCCCCAATCCGAATAATCCGACCGGCACGCTGATCTCGCAGCGCAAGATCGACAGCTTCATGTCGCGCGTCCCTGAAAACATTATCGTGGTTTTCGACGAAGCGTATTTTGAATTCCTCGATGATCCGCCCGACACGCTGCGATACGTTCGCGAAGGCCGGCACGTCGTGGTGCTACGTACGTTTTCGAAAATTCATGGACTCGCCGGTCTGCGCATTGGCTATGGTGTCGCGCCGCCCGATTTGGTCGAAGTCCTTCATAAAACTCGGCAACCATTCAATGTGAACAGTATCGCTCACGCTGGCGCGCTGGCGGCCTTGAATGACGAGGCGCATCAGCGCGAGACGAAACGCGTTGTGGATCAAGGCCGCGCTTATTTACAGGAGAAATTCGCCGAAATGAAAATCCAGTTCGTAGCCGGCGTGGCAAATTTTGTGATGGTGAATGTCGGCGATGGGCCTGCGGTTTTCGAGGAACTGCTGAAACGGAAGATCATCGTGCGTCAGCTGAACGGCTACGGATTACCCGAATGGGTCCGCATATCGGTGGGCACGATGGAGGGAAATGAGAAATGCATCGCGGCGCTGCGTGATGCGAAACCCGATCAATAAGCACCAGGAAACCTCGGTCGGAAAGCGGCGCAGCCGAATTTGGCAACCGAAGTGGTTGCCCTACAATTGACGTTGATATGACGGCCTCGGACACTATTGCCGCGATTTCCACGCCTCCGGGCGAAGGCGCGATCGCGCTCGTGCGCGTATCCGGCGCGAATGCGATTGGTGTCGCCGGCAAAATTTTCCGCGGCAAAGAAAAGCCGTCGCGTTTTGCGTCGCATGTTCAGCATTTCGGAGAAATTTTCGATGGAGCACACCGATTGATCGATCAAGTGGTGCTTTCGGTGCATCGTGCGCCCTCCAGTTACACTGGAGAAGATTTGGTTGAGATCAGTTGCCACGGCGGGACGCTGGTGTCGGCAAAAGTGCTTGAAGCTTGCCTGCGTGCGGGGGCGCGCGCGGCGCGGCCGGGCGAGTTCACGGAGCGCGCATTTCTCAACGGCAAAATGGATCTCACTCAAGCCGAAGCCGTCATCGATCTGATCCGAGCCAAGACCGATCTCGCATTGCGCTCGGCCACCGAACAACTCGAAGGCAGGCTCGGCGAAAAGATCAGGAAAATCTGCGACGAACTGGTTGCATTACTCGCACACATCCAAGCATCCATCGATTTTCCCGAGGAAGGAATCGCGCCGGATGAAGGCGAAAGGTTGCGTGCGCGGCACGATTTTATTCGCGAGGAAATCGACTCATTACTGGCCACCGCCGACCAGGGCCGGATCCTGCGCGAAGGTGTGCGCGTGGTGATTTACGGAGCGACGAATGCGGGCAAATCGAGCTTGCTCAATCGGCTTCTCGGCTACGACCGGGTGATCGTCAGCGATACGCACGGCACTACTCGCGACACTATCGAAGAGACAGTCAACCTGGACGGTGTGCCAATCCGGTTACTTGATACCGCCGGTCTGCGACCCTCGGCGAATGGCATCGAACGCGAAGGAATGGCGCGTACCGAAAAATCATTGCAACTAGCTGACCTGCGTCTTCACATAGCAGATCGCAACGCACCGAAGCCACCGTACTTCGAGGAGTGGATCGTCGACGCCAATGAAATTGTCATCTTAAACAAAAGCGATCTGCGTGAAAACGATGACTGGAAAAATTTCGATGCCCTGCGGATTTCATGTCTCACTGGGGAAGGTCTGCTGGAATTGCAAAAGCAAATTCTGGCGCGCATAACCGAACAAAATCTGCGACCGGAAAGTCCAGTTGCCATTAATACACGCCATCGCGATTGCTTGCGTCGCGCGCTGGAATCGTGCGATCAGGCGCGGGCCGGAATGGACCAGGGGCTATCGTCCGAATATATCGCGGTCGATCTGAACGAGGCATTGCGCGCAGTCGGAGAGGTGATCGGAGGAGTGGACGTGGAGCAAATTCTCGATTCGGTTTTCAGCCAATTTTGCATCGGCAAATGAAAGCTGTTAGGGCGTCCGGCTCGGTCGGACGGGCGCGCTGGAGTCGCATCGGCATCCTACCGATGGAGACACTGGCTGGGAGCCAATGCTACTACCGAGCACGAGCATGAGTACGAGGAAACAACGATGAAGAACGGCTACGAGCGATTCGTGAGGCCGTTTCTCTTTTCGCTCGAACCGGAGGCGGCGCACGATCTGACGACCGCTCTGCTCCGTGGCGCATCGTATGTCAATCCTGCGCTGCACGCGCTGAAAGTTTTTCAGCCACCGCCGAAGCCAAGAACTTTGTTTGGGTTAAATTTTCCGAACCCGATAGGTCTTGCGGCCGGATTCGACAAAAACGGCGTCGCACTCCGGGCGTGGGAAGCGCTCGGATTTGGTTTCATCGAGATCGGAACCGTCACCGCCAAAAGGCAACCAGGAAATCCCAAGCCGCGCATCTTTCGTCTGCCGAAGCAACAAGCCCTGATTAATCGTCTCGGTTTTAACAACGACGGCACTGATGCGATTGCCGAGCGACTGCGCAGACTGCGAAAGAGCGGGCGTTGGCCGACGGTTCCGATTGGGATCAACATTGGCAAATCGAGGGTCACGCCGCTGGAAGAAGCGACACAGGATTATCTCTATTCGTTTCGATTGCTTCGCGAATTTGCTGATTACATCACGCTCAATGTCAGCTCACCAAACACGCCCGGCTTGCGCGAGTTGCAGGAACCCGCGGCGCTGGCAAAGCTGCTGCGCGCAATTCGAGACGAGAACTCCGGCAGGCACGGGCCGACGCCGGTGCTCGTGAAAATTGCGCCAGACCTTTCCTCTACTCAACTCGAAGCAATCATAGCGACCTGCGAACAGAATGAAGTTGCGGGGATTATCGCTACGAACACAACGCTCGATCATTCCTCAATTCCGCCTGCCGTGGATCGCGACGGTGGTTTGAGCGGCGCGCCGTTGCGGGAAAAATCCACTGCGCTCATCCGCAGTATCGCCGCAATATCCACCATTGCCGTGATCGCTTCCGGCGGCATTTGCGATGCAAAATCCGCGCTCGAAAAATTTGAGGCGGGGGCGCGCCTTCTTCAGGTTTACACAGGTTACATCTATCGCGGCCCGCGACTACTTCGCGAAATCATGGAAGCTATTCCATAAGAAATGACGAAGCATGAATGACGACTAGCTGAGCGTGTAAATAGCCTTTATCATTCGAGCTTTGTCATTGCTTCGTCATTCATCCGTTTGGCATTCGTCATTACGAACCTCGCATTAACTTCAATGATCTTGCTCGACCCAAGCTTTTTGATTTCATGATTAGCATGGAAATTCAACTCACATGGTTCGGCCACGCGGCATTTAAGATTACCACTTCGAGTGGCAAGGTATTGCTAATCGATCCGTGGCTAACAAATCCGGTTTTCGCGCGCGGCAAAGAGGAGCTGGCCGCGCTTGATCGTGTCGATCTTATTTTGCTTACGCACGGGCATTCCGATCACGTCGGCGATGCAGTGGAGATCGGGAAGCGCACGGGCGCGAACCTTGTTGCGAACTTCGATCTGAGCGCAGCGATGGTTTCGTCGCTCGGTTACCCACAAGCGCAGGCCGGCAACGAGACAACGGGACATATCGGCGGCCATCTCTCGCTGCTCGATGGTGAAGTGACAGTGACGTTCGTCCCAGCGTGGCACGGTTCGTCGATTCAAAGGGAGGAGAATGCGCCCCCGGTTTATGCCGGCACCCCTACCGGATTGATCGTCGCGCTGCGCGATGGCCCGACGAGTTATCACACCGGCGACACAGATTTGTTTTCCGACATGGCGCTGGTGCGTCGATTTAACAAGATCGACATCATGCTCGTCTGCATAGGCGACCATTTTACCATGGGACCAGCCCGCGCCGCTGAAGCGGTGAAACTGGTTAAGCCAACAACAGTGATCCCGATGCACTACGGAACATTTCCGGTGCTAACTGGAACCCCCGAAGCGTTCGATCACGAGCTTAAACAGCGGAAAGTGAAAGCCAAACTGCGGGTCATGAATATCGGTCAGGCAATCGCGCTCCCGCGCTGACGCGCTCCACGACGGCAATACGGCCATCATCAGCAAGGAAGTCGAATAGAGGGGAACAATGCCAATTCGGGAAGATGGAACAAGTTTGGCAGAGCGACTTATACCGCTTGTACCGCAGGCTCTCACCAACGCCGCGGCGACATTCGTCGATTCTTTAAAGATCAGCTCTACCTCCGAGAAGGTCCGTCGCGGACGAAGAGTCGTGATCAAGCGCCGCCACGTTTACAGCGAGCAATTGGCAGAGCTAGCAAATTTATACTTTCGCATGTCAAGCATACCGGTCCGTTTTTGGAGTAAGACCAAAGACTGGCAGCGCTGGGAAGTGAAGTGTTTTAGAAAGCTGAACGGCGATCGATTTCGCGCTTTCAATTCAGGCGCAAAGACAGTTTGTATCGACAAGTTGCCGGGTCAAAGGCTGTGGGATCACATGAATCGTGGCACACTGACTCGGCGGATGCTGGAAGCAGCGGCCCGCGAATATTGTCGGGCTCATCAACTCTGGAGCGATGAGTTTGCTGGGGGGTGGTCTCACGGCGACGCGAGCATGGCGAACGTTATGTACAACGAGAAGACTGGCCGCGCGCGGCTGATCGACTTTGAACTTATCCATGAGAACTCGTTACCGACGAAATCACGGCAAGCTGACGATTTGCTCGTGTTCCTGTTGGACCTCATTAGCGTAGTTCCGACCCGGCAATGGCTGCCTTTCGCGCTTTACTTTTTGAACGCTTACGAGAATGCGGGCGTGATTGCCGCTTTGGAAAATCAATTGGCGCTTCCCAATGGCATGGCCTGGATTTGGTGGGGTGTCCGCACTAGCTTCGCCAATCCTGCAAGAGTAAAGAGGCGTCTGGCAAAACTCCGGCACGTAATCGCCAACCTGGCGCATCATCGAGCCATTGCTGCCACGCGCGCACGCAAGAGGCGGCGCGCTTCAATCACCTGCCAGGAAATAAGCCCCGGAATGCCAAGCGCGAGTTCCCGCACTCTCGCGATCAGCGAGAGCGCAAAAGCCGCATCCCCCGGAATCCCCAGGAGGTTGCCAACAAAGAGATAACCGCCTTCCTGCACGCCCAACCCCCCGGGAACCGCAAAGGCGGCCGAACGAATCGTCAGGACCATGCTTTGCAAAATCAGCGCGTTAACGAACGTTGCGTGAAGGTTGAGCGCATAAAGTGCGATCCAAATTTCGCCTGAACCACCGATCAGCGAAATAGATGTCCACACGCAACACATTACGAGTGCATGCCGCCGAGCGTAAAGCGTGCGAACCGTACGATCGAGCGTCTCGCCGCTCTGCACCAGAGAGTGCCATTCCGGCGAATTCGCCAAACGTGCTATTGTGCGGGCGAGAAAACGGAACATTCCTAGCCGTTGCACGAAATAGAAACCCGCAACACCAAGAACGCCGATTAATGTTCCCACTAAGGTTGGACGAACGAAATTTTTCTGTCCAGTTACATCGACAAGTAGCGCCACACCGAGCACGGTAAATCCGGCCTGCGTCAAAACTCCCAGAGTGATGTCCACGAGCACAGTCCCGGCCGCGACCGGCATCGGCGCACCATTGATTGCAGCCAACCGCGCTCGGATGATGTCTCCGCCAACCGCGGCAGAAGGAACGAGTGTGCTGACCGACTCACCGATCCAACGTATCCAAAGCAGCTTCCGTAAAGGTAGGCGATCGGGTTTTGGGAAAAGAACCTGCCACGCAATTGCATCGAGGACGACTGGCACTACGAAGTGATAAATCACTACTGCGGCAATAGCCCAGCCCGCAGCAGCGAAAGCCATGACAACCTGCGAGGCACCCTGGCGAATCAACAGGAAAGTAAAGAGTGCGGCCCCGGCAAGGCCGAGCGACCATACGGTTATCTGAACCTTGCCCGGCGCTTTCATTGTGTTCGAGAGCAATTCGAACGCACGCGAGAAAATGCGCCTACGTCAACACGAATAGCAAATCGCCGACGTGTCGCGAGCGAACCTTAGCTACCCTGAGAGATTCGCACCGGTTGCGCGGTTTGCTCCACGGGCACAAGGACGGCCTCACCACCATTGGGCAGCGGGATAACGACCTGAGAGCGCACGCTCTTTCGCCGAATAGGCTTGCTCGCGATTAAGCACAAAGCTAACCAAGTAATTCCAAAGACGATCGCCGCGAGAACGTCGGTCAAAAAATGTGCGCCCAAAGCAATCCGGCTGAATCCTACCAAGGCAACCAGCAATACTGCGCTGAAAACGGTCAGTCTCCGCCAGTGCCGTACTTTCATCCCGGGCAGGATAAAAAGCAGGAGTTGCCCATAAAGCAGAGTCGCTCCAATCGTGTGGCCACTGGCAAAACTGTAACCCGACCAATCCACAAACGGGCCGTCAACGAACGGGCGATGCCGATGAACAAGCACCTTCACCAGCTCATTAAGCAGCATGCCGCCTGGAACAGCCACAATCAGAGTGACGAGAGAAGGCCACGATCGTTTCCAGACGAAAAACAATACCACGAAAAACAGAATAATACCGATCCACTCGCTCGAACCAAAATCGGTGAACGCCCGCAGGACGGTCACAAATGTGCGGGTCAGGTGCGCGTGGAACCATGTCGCGAGCCCGTGATCGGTTTCCGCAAGGGGATTGACTATGGCGAAGATCACGGAATTGGTTGGCGATGTAAGACCAAGGTCCAATAGGATTGGACACAATATAGGCGGCAGTGTATCCCGGATCGCCCGTCAGTCAATCTCTATTTTTTCCAAAAAATTTGACCCTTGAATGACCGGCTAATCGCCGCGAATCGGCTATTCCGAAAATATTCCTTGCTAAAATATTTTCCCTCCGATACACGGATATCGCCCGCTCATCCGATTAGTTCATGTCCGAATCGCCTTAACCTATGAAAAACATCCAAGCGTTCTTCGTCTTTCTGTTCCTTGCTGCGGTAACCTCAGCTTTCGCCGGGCCGCCGACCATCGAGGCGCAACCCGCGCCAACGCCAGCGGAAGAAAATCACCTTAATCTGTTCGATTATGAGATGGACTACACGTTCAAGAGCAATTTCTACGACGTCCACGGCGATTTTGGTAACGGCAGCTCGCTCTATAATGATTTTAGTTACTCGCATCGCTTCCTCGTCACCGGTAAGTGGTATTTCCGGGCAGGAGTTGAATACGAGCGATTTGATTTCGGCGGCACCGATAATGGTTTGCCCGATCATCTCCAAACCGCGCACGCTCTACTGGCGTTTGAATATGTGGTGCACGACCATGCGGGCGCGGGTATCGAGATTGATCCAGGAGTCTATTTCCAAAATAACCCCGACAATGCGTTCGATATACCAGCCAAGGCGTTCGTCACGTTTCCGCTAATAAAAGACAAAATCTTTGCCGTGGTCGGCGTGGGCTTCGCGATTAACCAGAATCCGATCGTCGCTCCCGGCGGTGGTATCATCTGGCTTTTCACAGACCACTTGCGTCTGGAAGGCGTCTTCCCAAAACCTGCTTTGGTTTATAATCCCAATGATAATTGGGAATTTCGCATCTTTGGAAATTTGTTTTACGAAAGTTATCGCACCGAGGATGTCATAACGCCAGAAAGGAAGCTGCAAGTACACGACGCATGGGTTCAGTACAGCGAGGATCGTGCTGGGATACAGGCGACCTATTCTGGCCTCAAGCCGTTTGACGTCTCGCTAGGAGGCGGCGTCACCGTTAGACGCGACTTCGATTTCTTTCGGGCTGAAGCGAGTGCCAAAACGAGGCCTGCACCGTTCGTCAAGTTCGAGGTCGAAGCGAAATTTTAAGGGAAGATTTCGTCGAGCTTTCGCGCGATTGATTGCGGGCCGCGAACTTTTAATCGCCCGGTCATATAAGCCCACGTCCCTTTAAGTTTGCCGTTCGACATCGCGACCCAATCTTTATCGCTGGTGATAAAGGTCACGCTCGGATTGTCGATCTTCCCTTTTCCCATCTTGAATGTCCCATCATTGACGTCGATCCACCATTCGCCCCCCTGCGTCCCGCTGAGCTCCCATTGATAGCGCGCATGCACTCCCTTTGCCTTGTCAGCCTTGAAACTCTCGCGCATCCCGTCGAACACCTGTTGCGGCGTCGAGGCATCGCCCTCGTTCGACGCCGCATTGCCAGCGCTTAGACTTACCGCCAGGAGGACAGTCACCGTTGTTAGACAGAAGCGCATACGTTCTTTCATCATTTATTTCTAAATCAAAAATCGATCCTCCGAGTCAAATCGGCTGTCTCATCGCTAGAGATGCCCGCCGACCGCGTCTACAGTATGTGAAAAGCGCTTGTGCGCGCGGCGGTTCTCCGGCAGTTTCGTTGCAACATGGCAGCAGACCGCAAGCTCGGTTGTCTCAGCATTTTTTTGTTCGTCGCGCTTTGCGTCAGTCTGTTCGTTAACTTTATGCTGCTGATGACCGCGCTGCAGCGGTTTGGCGGCGTGCGGGAGATCGAACCGATCCCGCGATTTCGCGAAGTCCTAGTTCAGAAAGGTGGCCGCGGGATCACCGACAAAGTGGTTCTCATCACGATGCGCGGGCTAATTAGCTCTTCGATTCCGGGCAGCGTCACCGACTCGATGGTCGATGACATGCGCACGGCGCTGCAGCAAGCGCGCGACGACGATCGCGTCAGAGCCATCGTGCTGGAAATCGATTCGCCCGGCGGCGAAGTCACGGCCTCCGATGCGATCTACAGCGCCTTGGTGAAAGCGCGCGCGAGGAAGCCGGTGGTGGTTTATATGGATTCGCTTGCGGCTTCAGGCGGTTACTACGTTTCCTGCGGCGGCAAATTTTTGATGGCCAGTGACACGACGATCACTGGCAGCATCGGCGTCATCATTCAAACGCTCAATTACGAGCAGCTGTTTAATAAAGTCGGACTCGCCTCCGTCGTGTTCAAAAGCGGCAAGTTCAAGGACATGCTTAACGGCGCGCGACCGATCACGCCAGAGGAACGCGAGCTGGTGCAGAGTTTCATCATGAAAACTTACGATAAATTCCTCAGCATTGTGGCGAAGGAAAGGAATCTGCCGGCGGATCTTCTGCGCAACAAGATTGCCGACGGACGCATTCTCTCGGGCAAAGACGCATTCGAGAACAAACTAATTGATGGCCTTGGTGAATTGGAGGATGCGTTTGCCAAAGCGAAGCAACTGGGAAATGCGCCAGAAGCGAAAATTGTGAAGTACGGCCCGCCCTTCACTCTGAGCCGATTTTTCCGGCTATTTGGGCAGGCTGATTCAAAGATCGAGCTTCAGCTTCCCAAGCAGCTCATCCCACAACTGGAAACGGGCCGCGCGTATTTCCTGCCCAGCTATTACGCGCCGTAGGCTGCGGCACGCATGGGACCCGACAGCCTCCTCACGGCATTCGGAGCCGCCCCGAGCTTTGTCTTTTTCCTTTTCTATCTTGGTGCCAGCGCCTGCGTTTACGTTGCGCTGATTGTTCAGATCAACGCGCGCACGCCCGCGTCGGCCAATGGACCGGCCAGGACGTTCGGACTGCCGGAGGCGATACTCGCGGCAGTGTTGATCAGCTTTCTTTTGCTCAATATCAATGCGTCGTTTGCACATCCTTCGGTCCAGCTGGATGCACGCAATCTCCTGCCAAATCTGCTTGTTACCGTCTTAGTAGTGCTGGTCATTATGACTTTTCTGCAGCTTCGCGGATTTGACCTGAGCTCGTTAGGCGGTTTTTTCAAAATGAGTTTTATTCGCGCCGTTGCCACCGGCGCCGTCTTGCTTTTCTTTGCGTATCCGCTGATTGGGCTGACCGAAATCATTACCCAGCGCCTTTTCGGAACCGGTTCGAGCAAGCAGAATATTGTCGAGCTTTTCAGCGCCTCACCCACCATCATGCAGCGCATCATGATCATTGTTTTCGCCGTGGCAATCGCGCCGGTAGTCGAGGAATTTCTTTTCCGCTTTTTTCTTTACGGCGTGTTCAAACGCTATTTCGGTCGTTTTATCGGAATCGTAGGGAACGCGATGCTGTTCGCCGCCGCGCATACACATCTTCCCTCCTTCGCGGCGCTGTTTGTCTTGGGAAGTTGTTTCACGCTTGCCTACGAATGGAGCCGTTCGATTCTCGTCGCCATGGCCATGCATTCGCTCTTCAATGCCGTCACGCTCACCGTGCTGGCATTTCCAGAGATGGTGCCGCAATGAAACTGCGCGACCTCGGCGAAGACAGGCTGCTCGATCAACTTTTGCCTCATCTTCCGCTCGGGAAAACCCTGAAGGCATTCGAGGCTGGCGCGGGCGACGACTGCGCTGTAGTGAAAACCCCTACGGGCCGGAATTTTCTTGTGCTCAAAACCGATTGCGTCGTCGAGGAGGTCCATTTCATGTCCGAGGCGGACGCGCTCGATATAGGCTGGAAAGCCATGATGCGACCGCTTAGCGATTTTGCCGCGACCTCAGCGGTGCCGCAGTTCGCGCTCGTAACGCTCGTCGCCCCGAAGGAAACCGAGGTCGCTTGGATTAAAAAACTTTATCGCGGTCTGCGTCGTGCCGCAGAGCGGTTCAAAGTTAGCATCGTCGGCGGAGAAACGAGCAGCACACGAGGTCCAATTGTCATTTCCGTTAGCGTGGTTGGATTTGTGGAGAAAAACCGATGCGTGTTGCGCCGAGGCGGCAAAGCTGGCGACGATCTTTTTGTCACCGGCCGGCTTGGCGGCGCCACTAAACGAAGACATTTGCAATTCGCCCCGCGAATCGCCGAGTCGCGCTGGCTCACCAAAAATTTCTCCATTCACGCCATGATGGATTTGAGCGATGGACTCGGTGTCGATCTTCCGCGCCTCGTCCGCGCCAGCAAAGTCGGATTCAAGATTGAGCTGGAGAACTTGCCGCTTAGCCGCGGCGCCAAGATCGACAATGCAATTTCCGAGGGCGAAGATTACGAATTGCTCTTCGCCGTTTCGCCGGGCGATCGTTCTCGATTGCAGCGAGGCTGGAAGAAAAAATTCCCCAATTTGTCACTGACTCGAATTGGCTCGCTCAATCGGAAATCGAGAATCGAAAATCGAAAATTGCCTCGTGGCTACGTTCATTTCCAACAGCCCGGCTGAAACTGAGGCAATCGGGCAGCGGTTCGCGCAGGATGTCGAGGTGGGATCGATTTTGGCACTCAAAGGCGAACTGGGCAGTGGAAAGACTTTATTCACCAAAGGTCTCGTCGCCGGATTGGGAAGTAACGCCGCTGTCACCAGCCCGACATTCACCATTGTGCACGAGTATCCCTGCGGGCGATTGCCGGTTTATCATTTCGATTTTTTTCGTTTAGAAGATCCACAATCGGTCGCGCGGCTTGGGCTCGATGATTATTTTTTCGGCGACGGCGTTTCGGTGATTGAATGGGCTGATCGCTTTCCCGAATTCGTGCCCGGACACGCGCGGTGGATTCTGTTCGAGATAAAATCAGAAAACACGCGAGCGATTAGTCTAAAATGAAAATTCTTGCGCTCGAACTTTCCACTGCACGCGGCAGTCTGGCTTGGCTAAACGACGATGTCGAACTCGCGGGTGAATGGCCGAACGATCGGAAAAATTCCGCGGCCTTTTTTGAGAACCTGAGCGTGGCCGCGAAGAAATTCGGTCCACCGGAGATCATTATAGTAGGGCTTGGTCCAGGTTCGTATGCTGGGACGCGCATCGCGATTTCAGCCGCAATTGGGTTGCAAGTTTCATCTGGCGCGCGTCTGATCGGTTACCCATCGATTTGCGCGATGGAATGCGATGGGCAGGAATACTGTGTGATTGGAGATGCGCGCCGGAAATCGTTTTTCTTCGCCCGGATCTGCGCGCATGAATTGGTTGAAGGACCGAGCTTGCACAGTGAAGGAGAGTTAAAAAGCAAACTTGCCGTACTTGAAGATGACGTGCCGATCTTTTGCTCCGAATCGCTACCGCGGTTCGAACGCGCCGTGATCGGGTATCCTTCGGCTACTATTCTGGCACGACTTGCGCAAAACCCGCAGCGCAGCTTTTCTTTGCCACCGCTCGAGCCGATCTATTTACGCGAACCGCATGTCACTCTTCCGAAAGCCGCCTCGTCAAAATGAAAGAGACCTACCGGTGTTGGGCTGAAATTGATCGGAGCGCGTTGCGCCACAACGCGAAAGTTGTGCGCGAGCGGATTGGGCCGGCCCAGATGCTGGCGGTAGTCAAAGCGGACGGTTACGGGCACGGCATAGTTGGCGTGGCGCAGGCGCTGGCCGATGACGCGCAGTTATTCGGCGTTGCAAATCTGGAGGAAGCAATACAACTGCGCCGGACGCTTCCGCATCCGATCATGATTCTTGGTCCCGCGTTGCCGGGAGAAAGATCGACAATCGTTCATCGCGGTTTCATCCCTTCTATTTCCACTTTTGAAGAAGCGCAGGATTTCAATCGCATGGCGGGCAACGAGCCCGTGGCCGTCAATTTTAAAGTCGATACCGGAATGGGGCGCATGGGCGTTCCCGAGAACGAAGCCTTGGAGCTTTTCAAAAAAGTTTCGGCATTGCGTCAAATCCAGATTCACAGCGTCTCGACGCATCTGCCGGTTTCAAATGAAGACGCCGAATACACGCGTGATCAGCTTGCGCGCTTTGGCAAAATCGTGAGGCAGTTCCGCGACGGTGTTCCGGGAGATTACAAAGTGCATGTCTTACAAAGCGCAGGCACGTTGGCGTTCAACCAGGAGATTTTCGACATGGTGCGCGCCGGCATCATGCTTTACGGCATTTCGCCCCTACCGGAGTTCCAACAACTTTTTAAACCGGTGATGACATGGAAAACGCGAATTGGTCTGATCCGCGACATGCCAAAAGGGAGCTCAATCAGCTACGGCCGCACTTTTATTGCTCCGCGCAAAATGCGGATCGCCACGCTGACCTGCGGGTATGCCGATGGATATCCGCGAGGCCTTTCCAATCGTGACGCTGCCGTCCTGGTTCATGGTCAGCGCTGCCCCCTGCTCGGCCGGGTGACGATGGATTTGATGATGATCGACGTGAGCAAGATCGCTAACGTACAGGTAGGCGACGAGGTTGTTCTAATGGGACGCGATGGTAACGAGGAAATTCCCTGCGCGGAGCTGGCCGAGAAGGCGGGCACGATCACATGGGAGATCACGACACGGATTGGCGCGCGCGTCCGACGCGTTTATGTTTGATCGCCGATGTTCCAAATCATCTTCAATGAGCTGAGCGCGGCCGAGATCTCGGCGCTGCCGAAAAAATTGCAGCTCGAGCTGCTGGCCCAGTTCCAAATTTTGCCTGAGGATTTGGATCATCTCGACTCGGAGCGCTTTGGCGTGATCCAGCGCGAGGGGAAAAAGTTGTATCGTTATCGCGCGAAGGATTACCGGATTTATTTCGCAAAGACCGACGAGGGCATCAAAGTCCATCGCGTCCTGCACAAGAACACGTTTCGAGATTTTCTTTTCCGCACCAAACTGCCGGTTTCAGAAGACGCGCAACTGCGCGAAAAACCTGAGTTTTGGGAACTCATCGAGCAAGGCGAGCGGACGCGGAAGGCGTAGGGCAAGAGATCTCTCGACTTCGCTCGGGATGACAAGAGTTGTAGCGGCGTTTGTGTCAAACGCCGAATTTATAAATAGGCGCTTGGCACAAGTGACTCTACACCTGCCACAACAGCGACGCGTTACTTGAAAAGATATCCTCGCAGCCCGACCGTGAGAAACACGTTTCCTAATCCCAGCGATGCAATTCCAAATTTCCTAGAGAGGGCTGATTGCTCGATCAGTGCCAATACGCCCATGCTGATTGCCGGCAATGATAGGAGTAACGCTAAAACTCTAACAAGGGGCCGACGCGAAAGTCGCTTTTTCGGTTTGCCTTTCGTGCGCGCACGAAAACAAGCCTTGACGCCGATTCCATTGCAATCAGCGGGGATGGCCTTGCTATTTCATTAAGAGCACCGAGCGGCTGCGCTTGATTTCGCGGGTGATTCTGCGGTGCAGATGCGCGGGCATTCCGGTGACGCGACGGGGTAGAATTTTGCCGCTCTCAGTTACGAACTTTTTCAGGAGATCGGGATTCTTGTAATCGATCGCTTCAATGGCGATGTCGATCCGGCGGCGCGGCATCGGGCGGTTAGCCCTGCGGAACGCAGAACGACGTTTGGCGGTCTTCGGTTGCATCGGTAATTACTTCGTTTCGCGATGGAGCGTGTGCCGGCGCAGAAATGGATTGTACTTCTTTTTTTCGAGCCGATTTGGCGTGCGCGGACTTTTCTTGTTTCGCGTGGTCATGTAACGCGAAGCCGGTTTACCGAGCGACTTTGCTTCGGTGCATTCAAGAATGACGATCTCCTGCGCCATTCGGATTACTCCTTCACTTCGGCTGCGGGGGCGGCTTCCTCTTCCTCGGCTTCGCCGCCCTCCTCTTCAGTCAGGCCAAAGAGAGACGTGACCGATTGCCGGACGCGAGACGCTTTATTTTGTTTTTCAAGCTGCCATTGGCATTCGACGGTGAAACGCGCGAACGGAATCGCTTCCAGACGCGCATGCGGAATCGGTTTGCCCGACATTTCGCAAATTCCATAGGTGCCTAGCTCGATGCGTTTGAGCGCCTGATCGATTTCATAGAGTGCGTCCTGTTCCTGCGAAAGCAAGCTCAACGCGAAATCACGGTCGTAAGCGTCCGATCCGGCATCGGCCTGATGCATGCCAAATGCCGACGCTTCGCTGCCTTCTGCGCGGGAACGCAGCGTGTCTTGGGCAACACCGGCCATGGAATCGACCATAGCGTCGCGAAGCTGGAGAAGTTTTTCTTTCTGCTTGCGCGTGAACGGATCGAGTCTTTTTTCGCGATGGTTCAAGCCCAGCAGTGCGGCGGGCGAGCGCGTGGCTGTTTCTCTTTTCGATTTCGATGGCTTCGGCGAACGCTTCGTCGCTTTCTTCGAGACTGGCCTTTTGGTGTGGACCTTGCGGGCTGGCTTGGAAATCTTGCGCGCCGATCGCGGCCTCCGCGCAGCAGATTTTCTTGTGAAACTCTTCTTTTTCTTTGGTTTGGCCATAGCGTGAAAGGCGCCTTTTATCTAAGCGCCGGAAAATGGACGCTTAATTAAGAACATTTCCGCGATGGCGCAAGCGGATTTGCCCGAAAAATTCCGCCAACGCTTTTGGGAAGATCGGCGCGCTGCGCCAACCGTTGCCAATTTATTTACGAGCTTGCGCTCGAGTAATGGCGCAGCGCAAACCTCCAGAAGACGCGGGACAACCAGAAAATAATTGTCGAGGCAACCACAAGATGGAGCATCAATGGAAATGGTTGTCCAAACGATTTGATGAGTAGCCGGGCGGGAATATTCGCAATGATCACCACCGGAATGACCCAGCCAAAAATCATCCGGAAGATCCGCGGGAAAATGACGTCAGGATACCGCGCGATGTTGAGGAAATTAAAATAGCCATAAACAAGTCCCTGTGCGCGTACGATCCAGAAACTCACCGCCGCCAGCGCGAGCATGATGGAGTAATGCACCGCCACGCCAAATCCGAGCGCCGTCAGATAAAGCAAGATGGACATCGGAGTGGGCACCATCCCAAGCTGCGATAGCGAAACGCAGACTACCAGGCCACCGAGCGCGGCGTTCACAATACTGTCGAGAGCGAATTGTTTGGTGGAGACAGCGAATTGGCTGTCGATCGGCAAAACAAGCAACGAGTCGAGTTTTCCTGTGCGCACCAGTTCAGGGATGTTTGCAACGTTGACAAAAAAGAATGCTTGGAACAGTTGCGCGATAATTTGGTGCGTGCCGATGAGCAGCACCACTTCCCACTTCGTCCAATCCCCAATGTGATCGACATTCCCAAAGATGATGCTGAAAAAAACGATTTGCCCGCAGAACCAAAGAATCTCAACCACCATCCAAAGCAGAAAATTTGCCTTGAAACTCATCTCGCGAATCAGCGAGTTGCGCAGCATGATGGAGTAGATTTCGATGTAACGGCGCATCACTTCTTCCTGTCTCTTACTTATAGCGCAGTCAACCACTGCTTAAATGAAACGTTTCGTCCCCTGGCTCGTCGTTATTGTCGGGCTGTTACTTATCGCGTTCGTGGTGCGGCAGTGCCACACGCGCGGCGCTGCAAATTATCAAACTGCAACCGTGACGCGCGGCCCCATTACGCAGGCGGTTACCGCCACGGGCACGCTTAATCCCGTGGTCAACGTGCAGGTGGGAAGCCAGGTCTCCGGGAATATAGCGAAATTGTTCGCGGATTTTAACTCTCAGGTGAAAGCCGGCCAAGTAGTGGCGCAGATCGATCCAGCGCTTTTTCAGGCCACGGTCACGCAAGCAGAGGGTGACCTGGCCAATGCACAGGCCGCGCTCGAGTTGGCAAGGGTGAACGCGAAGCGCACGCAGGACCTCTTTGCTCGGAAAACATCTTCACAGGCAGATCTTGATCAGGCAATGGCAAATCTTCACCAGGCGGAAGCCAATGTGAAAATCAAACAAGGGGCGCTGGATAAAGCGAAGGCGGATCTTGAGCATTGCACGATCACGTCGCCGATCGATGGCGTCGTGATCTCGCGCAACGTCGATGTCGGCCAGACCGTCGCCGCCAGCTTGCAGGCGCCGGTCATTTTCCAAATCGCGAATGATCTCACCAAAATGCAGATCGACTCGAATGTCGCTGAAGCCGACGTGGGTGTCGTACAGGTGGGACAGGACGTCGATTTCACCGTGGACGCGTTCCCGATGCGCATCTTTCACGGCAAGGTTGTGCAGGTGCGAAACGCGCCGATCACAGTGCAAAACGTTGTGACCTACGACACGCTCATCGGCGTAAGCAATCCAGATTTGAAATTGAAACCGGGAATGACGGCGAACGTTTCAATTATTGTCGCGCATAAGGACAACGTGCTTCAAATCAAGAATGCTGCGCTGCGTTATCGACCGGCGGAAGCCACACCGGCGGAATTAGGATCGAGATCGCCCGGGCCCATGGGCGCGCGAGGCAGTGGCGGGCGCGAGCGGCGAACGAGCGGACGGACAGTCTATCTCTTGTCGGGCGGCCAACCGAAGCCGGTGCAGATTAAAACGGGAATCAGCGACGGCGTAGTGACCGAAGTCATGGAAGGATTAAAAGGAGACGATCGCGTTGTGACGGCAGAGTTGACATCGAAATCCCCAGCGGCGTCCACGCCAGCGAATCCATTCTCCGGCGGGCCGCGACGGTTTCCATGACGATTAGATTCTGGGGAGCGCAGGCTGCCAGCCTGCCGTCGTCGGCAACTTGCCGACGACACCTAGGGAGACAAGGTACCTATGAGGCACGAAAAAAACATCAGCATGAAAAACGGCGCGCTCGTTAGGCTGATTGACGTACACAAGGTTTATCACACGGGCGAAATGGAAGTGCCCGCAGTGCGCGGCGTGTCGCTTGAAATCAAACGCGGCGAATTCGTCGCGCTCATGGGTGCGAGCGGCTCGGGAAAATCAACATTGATGAACATCCTGGGTTGCCTCGATCGGCCAACCTCGGGCCATTACTTGCTGGATGAGGCAGACGTTTCAGGACTGGATCGCGATCAGCTCGCCGATATTCGCAATCGCAAAATCGGTTTCGTGTTTCAGAATTTTAATCTCCTCCCGCGCACGTCGGCGCGTGAGAATGCCGAGTTGCCGCTGATTTACAGCGCCCAGCGCTTGTCGAATACGCAACTCCGCGAAAGAGCAGATCGAGTTCTTAATTCAGTCGGTCTCGGAGGGCGCGAAGATCATCATCCCAGCCAGCTCTCCGGCGGCCAGCAACAGCGGGTAGCAATTGCCCGGGCGTTGATCAACGAGCCCGAGATGTTGCTCGCCGATGAGCCGACCGGCAATCTCGACAGCCGCACCAGTGTCGAGATCATGGCAATTTTTCAGCAACTCAACGAGCGCGGAATTACGATCGTCATGGTGACGCACGAGCAGGACATCGCCGCTTACGCGCGGCGCAACGTCATCATGCGTGATGGGATGATTCTGGATGATCGTGCGGTTTCACAACGCGCGGACGCGACAGCACAGCTTAAGGCTTCCTTGGCCGCCGGAGCCTTGGCGAAGGAGGCAACGCTCTAACGAATAACATGCGAATCGCGCCCACATTTAACGTCGCGTATCGCGCCTTGCGGCGAAACAAGATGCGTTCGGTGCTGACTGCGCTCGGCATCATCATCGGCGTCGGCGCGGTTATTGCGATGGTCGGGATAGGCAACGGGGCCAAGGCGCAAGTGGAAGCGCAGATCGCCAGCCTGGGACAAAATGTGATCCTGATTTTTTCCGGCAGCACCACCTCGAGTGGCATTCGCACCGGTTGGGGTGGCGCTGGCACTCTCAAAATTGAAGATGCCGAAGCGATCCGGCGCGAAGTGCCCGGTGTCATCGGCGTGAGCGAAGAAGTTGTCTCAACCACCCAAGTTGCAGCCGGAAATCAAAATTGGTTTACCCGGATTTTCGGCGAATCGGCGGATTATTTCGATATTCGCCAGTGGCCGCTGGCCGACGGTGCACCGTTCACGCCGCAGGACGTGCGCAGCGCGAATAAGGTTTGCGTCATTGGTCGCACAACAGCGACGCAGATTTACGGCAACGAAAATCCAATCGGCCAGATTTTGCGGATCAAAAATGTGCCGTTCACAATTACCGGCGTGCTCACGCCGAAAGGCTTAAGCCCGCAGGGCGTGGACCAGGACGATATCGTTGTCATGCCGTACACCAGTGCGATGAAACGCGTCATCGGCGGCACCACGTTGCGCAACATCAACGTGCAAATCGGCGATGCTCGCCAGGTCGAAGCCGCTCAGCAACAAATCATGTCGTTGCTTCGGCAACGGCATAATATTCGCGCCGGGCGCGACGACGATTTCACCGTCCGGACCCAACAGGAGATCGCCGAAGCCGCGACGGCGACGTCGCGCGTAATGGCGGTGCTCCTTGGCGCAATCGCCGGCGTGTCACTGCTCGTTGGGGGCATCGGCATCATGAATATCATGCTGGTGAGCGTGACCGAGCGGACGCGCGAAATAGGTGTGCGCATGGCCGTCGGTGCGCATGGGAACGACATTCTCACCCAATTTCTGATCGAAGCCGTGACGCTTAGTTCCATTGGCGGCGTCATTGGGATCATCTGCGGCATTGCCGCATCCCGCGTGCTCTCGATATACGCGCATTGGCCCACGCTGATTTCGATTAGCTCAATCGCGATCGCATTCTTATTCGCGGCGGCGGTCGGCATCTTTTTCGGATTTTATCCCGCGCGAAAGGCTGCTGCTCTCGACCCAATCGAAGCTCTGCGCTACGAATAGAACAAAATTTTTAACCGCGGATGACGCGGATAACGCGGATTAATTTTAGTTTAATGCATCCGTTTCATCCGTGTAATCCGTGGTTAGATTTGGGTATGGCTGAGCACGCGCGTTTCCAAAAACTCGTCGCAGAGGCGAAGAAGAAGATCACGGAGACGAACATATTCCTGATGCGATTCATATGAGCCGCGGCACCATCGAGCTCGACATCGAAGAAAAAGTGCCCGACACGAACGCAATGATCATCTGTCATTGCGGCGGAGGCGGCCGCGGCGCACTCGCGACGGAGAGCCTGCAAAAGATGGGCTACAAAAACGTCCGCAACATGGCCGGCGGCTTCAAAGCCTGGAAAGCCGCCGGACTACCAACGACGAAATGAACGCGTCGATTACGCCCGGTAAGATGCGATGTTGTCGCGACTGCCGGCTAAGTCGCCTGCCGTAACTGGCTCAATGACTTGTTCGCTTCCAATACCAATGGATGTATCGGTAGGACAAAGTCCCAAAATTTCTGTGCTAAACCATTGAAGAAGGCATCGTCAAAATCACTAGCAAACCAAGACCACGGATCAGAATCAGTGTAGGGGTTTCTCTGCCAATACTCCCACCAGAGCGTGTAGGTATTTGGTTTCGGATCGATGTCGCCGCTCCGTTCTTTAAGTTTAGCTTGCAGTGTTTTGAGCGATTGTAGTTGGCAAAGTTTCTCAATTTGGCGGGCATCCTGATTCCAATTAAGCCCGAAGCCAAAATAATCCGCTGTGGTTTCGATACGGTATTGCAGGCCTTGACGCTTCTCAGGGAGTGCCGGCGGTCGGGCGATTAGGAAAAACGCGCGATCGCTCTTATCTGGAAGCCTCCGCTCCCAAGAAAAGTCGTCCCTGGCCTTGGGATTCTTCTTTATCGCTTTTTCCAAACTGTCCCAAAAACGCTCAGCGACATAGTTCCGTATCTGTTCCGTATAGCGGATCACTTCCAACACTGCAGGAAGGTTCTCTTTCTGAGTGAGGAATTGAAAAATCGGCGACGACTCTGAAGATTTCGGCATTAAAGGCTACAATGAATCGAGAAGTTCCAAGTACTGGTCAATTGCAAAGTGAAGATGCGACAGGCCTTGCTGGGGTTTGATTTCATTGGCCATATTCCGAAGCCACTCGGTAACATGCTCCCGATACGACAGACCCAAGCATTTACCTGCCGAAATCGTCTTTGGCTCGCGTACATTTGGGGTCAAGAAAACGAGATTTCGAAAGTCGAAGTCCTGTTTCTGCTCCTGAAGCCATCCATCGTAACGCGATAACTGATCAATACCTTCCGCGGCATCGATCTTGTTTTCGATGACCATGATGAAGCTAGCCCTCCTGCAGCGAATCACAATGTCCAGACGATCGGATTCTCTTACCGCCTCTTCTGTTGTGGTCTCCCAAAGCCGCATCCCATAACGGGGTTCTGGCCATTCGGACGGAGCGCGCAAGCCGCTTCTTTTTGCCAAATCTAAAAATTCAGTTAGGAAGCGATCGCCCTGGCCGTGGATACCATCCGGATCAAGCAGTTCGGCAAGAAAACGACTATGGAGTTTCGTTTCACGGCGTTCGAGATGAAGGGCGCGAAAAACATTGAAGTCGGGTGCCGTAGTTCTTCTCCAGTTCCGCTCTTGCTCTTGCAGTTGAGGGAGCTCAGCCATCAAGCGCGACAGAAAACGCCCGAGTAGCGGGAGCGATTGCTCCTCCTGCTGCTTGAAGCCATCAAATCGCCCGAGAAACGCTCGAATCATTTCGATTTTTTCTGGAGAGGCGTTCGTTTGAAGCGCTGGCATACGACTCATGATGATAATTGTAGGACCTAGCGATAACCAGGAATTTTAGCCGTCGCCGGTTCCGCCAGTGCTCACGGCGATTCCGAGCTGTTTCTGCGTGTCCTCAGGCAAAACTTTCTCGATCCCGCGCTTGAATCTCAGCAGTTCTTTTTCAGCTTGAGCCGTTAGTGCCAAGTCGTTTCCGGGCAGGCTCAGCTGATTCTCGCTATCTGGATTGTCTTTCAACTCTGACAGCGCTTTAAGCCCGCGGTCAATGGCGCGCAGGGCTCGGGCGAGATGGATTTTAACGATGCCGCTCAGTGCATCGCGACGAAACGGCTGCTCCAGCGGCATGTGTTCCCACGCATTAGTCGCATCATACCAGCGGCGGACCCGCGAGTAGTACCGAGCAAGCGCGGTGAGCAGCAGACTTTGCTCAAATGCGTCTGTTGCCGATTCAAAGGCTTTGCTGCATTCGACAGCAAGTTTTTTGGCGTCTTGAAGATTATCGAGTTCAAGCAGGGCTTCCATCCCGAAAAATATCTCGATAGCGCCAGAGGGCTCGCGAACTGACAGAAATTTTAGCGCGGTTTCCCATTCTCCGAGAGATCCATACAGTTCCACCATATATGGCCGCACCTCCTGCTTGAATTTTCGGGACTGCCGATTGCATGCTGCTTCCAACTGGGATTTCCATTTTTCGAAATCTGAGAAGACCCCGATGGCTCGATGAGCTTCGGCGAACTCTTCCGGGCGAATACGGCGTTTCGCCAAGACTCCATGGGCCGCTCGCAACGCTTCCTTTTTCATTCCGATATCGGCGTAACCGCGAATTTCAGCGGCAGTGGTTGATCCTTGGATCGAAGTTGTATTCCGCTCACTTCGCGGTTGTTTCGGATTCGCTGGTTCGCTCTGTTTCATTGGTTTAGCTTACTAAAATCCGCGCCGTCAAACCCGGACAACATTTGGGGACAATGTAATGAAGCGAGCAAACACACGAAGGTATTCCTCTCTTCAGAGTGACCTAAAACGTCTTGGTGCGCTGGCGTATCACCGGCTCGAAAACAGCGAAGATCTGGTTCGAAGATTTCACCGTTTCCGCAGGACCAGCCACGGAGATTCCAGTCAACTCCAAAAACTCTACGATTGGCTCTTCATTCCGATCACTCTTTGGCCGATCGACATCGAGGGATTCCTCCGCATTGCTCTCGGCCGCGCCGCCCTCAGACCGCTAGAAAAAACGATGCGTCTCTTGATCGATCTGCTTCCGTTGCCGCCGAGCGACAGAACTCAACGCGCAGTTTCCGAACACGAGCATTCAGTTCAGCATGGCAATTACGAATCCTTGATCCGAGCCCGTCACAAATATGACCAGATTGAATCCGAGCTCGCGCGAGACCAAACGTTTCGAGCGCAATGGAACTCGATTAAAGCCCACTTCGACGTAATCAAGTTCGCTGATCACAAAGGGATTATTCGACGCCGGCTGATCGCGGAGCGTAGCATGCGCGAGCACTGGCCCTTTCGCTGGACGAAAACAGCAGACCGTTTTCATGCCGTTTTTGATGTGTTTTGTCAGCGATGGAATCTCTATGGAATGCGTGGAGATCATCCATTGCTCCTCAAGCTGACAGCGAATCTTACGCCGTTCGGAACAATGATTTTCATTCCTGCCTACTGGAGCTTCGATCCGAAACGCGATCTGAATTGGCGCGCCATCACCGCGCTGCACAAAGCGCGCGGCGTGCCGAAGCAGGGACCAAAGCTTAGCGCAAATCAATTGGCTGCACGCTCGGAAGCCATGCATGCTGCAAAGCTCGCGAAGCAAGCTGCTGCGATGAAGCTTAAAGGCGAAGCTCGGACCACTTGGATGCTTCAACAGCTCGGACGAGATTTACGAACCGATGAACGGGAACTCCGTAGAATTCTGACGAAGTCTCGCGACGGAAATTGATGTCGCTGCTATGAAGACGATTCCCGTTTCCGAGTTCAGGGCCAAATGCATCGAGCTGCTGAAAGGCGTGCAGAAGACAAAGGAGCCGATCCTAGTGACGCTGCGCGGCGTGCCGGTCGTGCGGATAGAGCCGGTTGTAAAGCCGGCGAAACGTGTGCGTCTCGGAGCCCTCAAGGGTTGGATGAAAATCAAAGGGGATATCATCAAAAGTGATTTCGATGACGATTTCCTAATGCGATGACGAACGCCATATTACCGGTGCCTTCAATCAGCCCAGCCGCACGTCTGCACAATCTCACCCTAGTTTGGCCCGGCGGTCATAGACCGCTGCTACAGCATTGTTTCTTTATCCGCCGACGGCTTGGTAATGGCCAAGGCCGCGTTTCCACATGGCGCGCGCGGCGGCCCACGTGAGCAAGAGCCAGCCGATTTGAATGAGCAGCGCCTGCACGAGATCGGCTCCTTTCAGTCGGCCAAGGAAAATCGCGACCGGACAAAAGAGCTCGTAATAAAACGGCAACCATTTCATCACCGCTTGCACGGCGTTTGGCATGATGTCGATGGGAAACATCTGGCCACCGAGGAAATATTCGAACGAGTAAACGATGAAAACGATGGTGGAGATTTCCAAGATCCAGAACGCCATCATCGCCAGGCTATAGGTGATGAAGAATTGTATGAGTGCGGACATTAACATCGACAGCGTCGCGAAGAGGTAAATCAGCGGATCGTGCGGCAGCACAATGTAGTCGCGAAAATAAATGAAGATGAGTGCGATCGGCGGCAGCGTCACGAGTGTGTAAACGAGCCGTGCGCTACAAAAAATGCTGAACCGATAGGCGAGATAACTCATCGGTTTGGTCAGCAACGCGTTGATCTGGCCTTCGCGGATGTCAGCGGCGATTTGCCATTCGTCCTCCGTGGGCGTGACCAGGTTGCTCACCAGAAGCGTGAGCAAATAATAATAAATCATCGAGCTGTAGTCGTAGCCGTGCAGGCCGCCACCACGCTCTTTGAAGATGGCCCGCCAGAGAAAAACTGTGCCAGCCAGCGGAATCAGACCGAAGAGCGCGCGCAGAAAATAATTCCAGCGATAAACGAACGTGTTCTGCAACCCGATGTTAAAAACCGAGAGGTACTTTTCGATCTTGGCGTGCGTCATTTTTTCTCTGCGAGCTGCACCGCGAGATTGATCGCCGCGATCATGCTATCGGGGCGTGCGATTCCTTTGCCGGCAATTTCGAACGCAGTACCGTGATCCGGGCTGGCACGCGGGAACGGAAGACCGAGCGTTACATTCACACCTTCGTGAAACGCGTGAAGCTTCAACGGGATCAACCCTTGATCGTGATACATGCAAAGAACGGCGTCGAATTCGCCTTCTAATGCGCGATGGAAAACCGCGTCGGGAGAGTGAGGCCCGGTTATTTCGGATTTCGGATTTTGAATTTCGAGTTTCAGCCGTTCAACAGCTGGTTTTATGATTTCGATTTCTTCGCGGCCGAGTTTGCCGGATTCGCCCGCGTGCGGATTTAGGCCGGCGACGGCAATTCGCGGCGCGTTTTTAGATCGATATCGAAGAAAATCCGCTAGCAACAGGCCGACGCGCACGATCTCGGACTGTTCGAGCATGTGCGGAACTTCACTCAGCGGGATGTGCGTCGTGACCAGCGCGACAGTGATTTTTCCGCCGGTCAAACACATCGCGAAATTTTTTACACCGCAGCGTTCGGCGAAAAATTCGGTTTGCCCGGGGAATTTAAAGCCCGCCTCATACATGCGCGCCTTGTGAACCGGTCCTGTCACAATAGCGTCGACTTCGCTGCGTCGCGCGAGCGTGACCGCCTCCTCAAGCGCGGCTGCGGCCGCTCGCGCGGTTTCAACCGTTGGCTTGCCTGGTTTACAATCGGGTTGGCGGCCGATGATGACGTATTCGACTGAATCGGTAACCTGGCCGGACTTCAACGCAAGATCGACAATCTCCGGCCCGATCCCGGCACAATCACCAAGCGTGATCCCGATCCGCATTGCCCATCTTCGTCAGGTCTGCGTGGAGCCGCAAGCGTATGGGGTTAAATGGTAGCGACATTGCGCTACGATGTCTCCCACGTCTGCGGGATAGCGCGGCGTCCCTACTTTTTTTCTGAAAGTGCCGCGACGCCGGGAAGTTCCTTGCCTTCCAGCAATTCCAAGGCCGCACCGCCACCGGTGGAGATGAAGGTCATTTTGTCGGCGAGTCCAGCCTGCTTAACAGCCGTCACCGAATCGCCGCCGCCAATGATGGTGGTGGCTCCTGATTGGGCGAGGGCTTCGGCGATCGCGATCGTTCCCTCCGCAAACTCGGGAATTTCAAAAATGCCGACTGGCCCGTTCCACAAAATCGTTTCTGCTTTCGCGATTTCGTCCTGATAAAGTGCGATCGTCGCGGCGCCAATATCGACGGCCTGCCATCCCTCGGTGATCCCGTGCTGTTGTGAGAGGCGGCTCGTGTTCCGCATCCGCGCGCCCGGCTGAATTTCCTCCGCTTCCACGGCATCGATCGGAACCAAGAATTTCACCCCGCGTTTCTTCGCCGTGTCGAGGAGTTGTCGCGCCAGATCGAGTTTATCGGATTCGACGCGGCTCGCCCCGACGGGAATTCCTTCCGTTTTAAGAAATGTATTGGCCATCGCGCCACCGATTAAAATGGTGTCCGCTTTTTCCATAAGCGCGTTTAAGACACCGATTTTATCGGAGACCTTCACACCGCCCAAAATCACCACGAACGGTTTGGCAGGTTTATCAAGGCCGTCGCGCAAATGCTTCAATTCTTTTTCCATCAGAAGACCCATCGCTGATTTTGCCACGAATTTTGTGATCCCCGCTGTTGATGCATGCGCGCGGTGCGCGGCGCCAAAAGCGTCGTTCACATAAAGATCGCCCAGCTCCGCAAGCGCCTTGGCAAAGGCGGGATCGTTCGTCTCTTCCCCCGGCTGGAAGCGGAGGTTCTCCAGCAGAGCAACATCTCCGTTCGCCATGTGCTCAACAATCTTTGCGGGAACCTCTCCGATGGTGTCGTGACTGAAAATGACCGGCTGATGGATGAGCGAGTGTAAATAATCGCCGATCGGCCGGAGCGAATATTTTTCCACTGGCTTACCTTTTGGGCGGCCAAAGTGCGACATCAAAATCGTTTTCGCGCCGTGTTCGCGCAGGTAATTGATCGTCGGTAAACTTTCACGAATGCGCGTGTCATCGGTGATACGGATCTTCCCGCCGCGCGTCTCGATCGGCACATTGAAATCCACTCGTACCAGCACGCGTTTCCCGCGCACGTCGAGATCACGAAGGGAAAGCTTCGCCATGCGAGCTATTTCCCAAGCATTTCCAGCAATTCGACGCAGCGGTTGCTATAGCCCCATTCGTTGTCGTACCAGCCGACGACTTTCACGAACCGATTGCCGAGCATAAGCGTCAACTGGCTATCAAAAATGCAGGAGTGCGGATTGCCAACGATGTCCTCGGAAACGAGTGGCTCATCGTTATATTCAACCACGCCTTTGTAACTTTTGTCCGACGCTGCTTCCTTGAACGCGGCATTGATGGCCTCCACTGTCGCGTCTTTTTCCAGCACAGCGGTGAAATCGGTGACCGATCCATCCGGAGTCGGCACGCGAAAGGCGCCCCCATTCAGTTTCCCTTTCAATTCCGGAATCACTTCGCCGATCGCCTTGGCCGCGCCGGTCGTGGAAGGAATGATGTTGATTGCCGCGGCGCGCGCCCGCCTCAAATCTTTATGCGGAAAATCGAGAATGCGCTGGTCGTTTGTATAGCTGTGGATGGTGCTCATGAAGCCGTGCGCGACGCCGAATGTGTCGTTTACAACCTTGGCCATGGGCGCGAGACAGTTTGTGGTGCAGCTCGCGTTGGAAACAATTTTGTGCTTTCCAGGGTCATAGATGTCGTCATTCACGCCAATGCAGATCGTCACGTCCGGATCCTTTGCGGGCGCGCTGATCAGCACCCGTTTCGCGCCCGCCTTGCTTAAGTGTAGCTCGGCTTTCTCGCGGCTGGTGAAAAGGCCGGTTGATTCGAGCACCACATCAACATCCAGTTTCTTCCACGGCAGATTCACTGGATCGCGCTCCTTCAAGATTTTAATTTTGTGGCCGCGCACGATGATGTTTTCCTCATCGTAAGCGATCTCGCCATCGAACTTGCCATGCACAGAGTCCCATTTCAGCAGATGGGCCAGCGTGCGTGTGTCGGTGAGATCATTGATCGCGCGAACTTGTTCCACTTGTTTTTGCGTCATGGCGCGAAGCACGTTGCGCCCGATGCGACCGAAGCCGTTGATAGCGTAATTTGCCATAGGAAAATTAAATAGTTGAAGAGTTGAATCGTTAAACCGAAAACGCGCAATGCTCAACCCGCCTTTGCCCCAGCGTCGGCGTGGCAAGCGTTCAACTCTCAACATCCCAATCCGGAGTCAATTGGCATTGGAGTTTTGACGTTGGAGATTTATGTAATGAAGAACGCCATCATATCGATCGCGGCGATCTTATCACTCTTGTGTACGCAGGTCGCCAACGCGGCACAAATGAAGAGAATTCTCGTGCTGGGCGATAGCATTTCCGAGGGATTTCAGCTCAAGCCCAGCGAAGCCTATCCTATGTTGCTGGCAAAAAAATTGCGCGACGCCGGGCTGAACTTGGAAGTGATCAATGCCAGCGCAACCGGCGGCACCACCGCGGGCGGCCTGGAGCGGCTGCCGACCCATTTGAAACGCAAGATAGACATCTTCATTCTGGAGCTGGGAATCAACGATGCTTTCCGCGGCATCCCGGTCGATCAAATCCAAAAGAATCTCCAGCAGATCATTGACAAAGTGAAAGCCCGAAATCCAGAAGTGCGCATAGTGATCGCGGGAATGCAGCTGCCCAATTATGCGGCAGACGATTATGTTTCCGCGTTCGGAAAGATGTTTACTGATCTTGCGGCAAAAAACGGAGCCGCTTTGGTACCGTACCTCCTCGACGGTGTTGCGGGCGATTCTGCATTGACCTTGCCGGACGGCATCCATCCCAATGCCGCTGGCCAAAAAATTCTGGCTGAGAACGTCTGGCAAACTCTTGAGCCGATTGCGCGTGGCCTGTAGACGCCGTCCTCTGTGCGGCGCAGGGCTGTTGACCGCGCCGGTACCGGATTTCGCAGAGCGAAGCGACCACAGCGCGAGAGACGACCGCTGCGCCGCTGTCGCACGTTAAATAAATGAAAACGATGGACCCTGCACGACCAAACGATCCCGATCCAGCCGACCCCTTCTATCCCGAGCGCGCCGATCATGCGATTTTGGAGACGATCGAGATCGCCACCGAGGGCGAGAATCACCATCGTGCTGTCCAAAAGCTCCGCGCGCCTCTCATGAAAATTAAGGGAGTGCACGACGTAAAAGTCGATCTCAGGCACGAGCGGGTCATCGTCACATTTGATGCGCGCAAAACACACCCGCCCGACCTTCACGACGCGATCTTGAGCACCGGTTACAAGCCCGGACCGAGGGCGGAGTGAAAGGCAGGGGCGGTTCCCCAAACCGCAGGCGATTGAGGTCCAATCGCCTGTGCCTCAAACGGCTGGCTGCTGCTGGGTCAGGCAATGAAATGTGCCAAGGCCCCAGATTAGTTCGCGGGAATCGATCCCGATGACGCGACGATTTGGAAAAAGCGTCCGCAAAATCGATAATGCCGCTTCGTCGTTTCGATCCGCAAACGTCGGCACAAGGACGCAAGTGTTTGCGATAAAGAAGTTCGCGTAGCTCGCCGGAAGCCGCAGCCCTTCGCGCACGATCCTTTTCGGCATCAGCAAAGTGACGATGTCGATCTTGCGACCGCCGATTTTCATCTCGCGCAGGCGCGCAAGATTTTCCTGGAGAGGCCTGTAGTTCTCGTCATCAGGATCTTCTTCGACGGCCGCTACCACGGTCCGTTCCGAAACAAATCGCGCCAGATCATCAATGTGGCCATCGGTATCGTCGCCGGCGATGCCGCTGCGGAGCCAGAGAATTTCGCGCACGCCGAGAAAATCCCGGAGGCGCTGTTCGATTGCGTCGCGACTCAGAGTCGGATTCCGATTTGGATTGAGCAGACACGATTCGGTCGTGAGCAACGCGGCGGCACCATTCACCTCGATCGCGCCGCCTTCCAAGATCATGCGCGGATAAAAAACCGGAACATTGAGAAGTTGCGCGAGACGTGTCGGCACAACTTCATCAAGATCGAACGGCGGATACTTGTTTCCCCAGGCATTGTAATCCCAGTCAGCAACTGCGAGCTTTGGCTTGCGATCGCGGGTCAAAAAAATTGGCCCGTGATCGCGGCACCACGGCTCGTTTGTCGGAACGAGATGAAACGAGATTCGTTCCATCGATAACCCGCGCACGACTTGGCGCGCCTCGGCTTCATGCGCACCGTTGCAGACATTGATGCAAACCCGCTCCGATTCAATCAGCGCTTCGATCATCGCGCGCAAAGTCGGCATAACGCGGTCGAACGAATCCGGGAAACTGATTCCTTCGGGTCGCGGCCACGAAAGCCATGTCGCGGCATGCGGTTCCCATTCCGCTGGCATGCGATAGCCAAGCGCAGCTGGAGTCTGTGATGTCATTAACAAAAAGTCGAACGCCCAGCTAAAATTCGCAATCTCTTCAGCATTGCGTCAGCGAAATTCTGGGGAGCGCAGGCTGGCAACCTGTGCTCCCCGATCAAACAGTGCCGCGCTACCCGGAGAGCCATCCCCACCTAGCTGCGCCTGTAGAAAAGCGGCTCAGCCGCTAAGTGGACATACGCGCGGGTGCCGGCTTGTAGATCGCAGCGACAATTGCCCCGACAATGATCATTTCGATTAGACCGCTGATACTCCCGTAAACGATCAATTTTCCGGGAAACGGCTGCACTGCGTAAATCGCCAGGCGCATGCCGATCGCTGCGATTTCCAGCACGATACCAAGGCGGATCCCTGCGATTACGCCCCCGCCGGCGAAACCGCTCGCATAGATCATCACGAACGCAAAAATCACAAGCGCCTGGCCGATAATGATCCAGTGAAACAAGCTCATCATTTCACTTTGTGGCCGCCACAGATTTGGCGTTTGCGCGTAGATATCTTTGAGCAGCACGCCGTTAAGCAGCCATCCCCAGAAGAACATGAAAACGTACGCGGCAATGAACGCTACGATGAATCGTTTCATGAATTTAGAATCTAACTCGCCGTGGGTGAACTAGGCTTGTAGATCGCGCCGATGATTGCGCCGGCAAACCCGAATTGGATCAAGTCCCCAACAATCCACCCCCAGAGAATTTTCGTCGTCAGCGGCTGTACTGCGAACACGATCACGTTGTTACCCACAAATAGCAGCGCCAACAAAATACCGAGGCTGAACCCTGCACCAGCGCCGCCAGCCGGGACGAAGTGTGCGTAAAGCATGGTCAGGAAGAAAGCCACCACGATATGACCCAGCACCAGCCAAGGGAAGTGACTGCCAAAATCTGCCTGGGTTCGCCAAAGCATTGGCACTTCCTTGTGGATCGGGTCCATAAACTTCCCGTACCACAGGAATCCAAATACGAAGAGGAAGATGAACGCTGCGATGAATGCGATTAAGAATTTTTTCCAGTTCATAATTTCTTTCTGTTAAGGTTTTTACTGCGCAAGAACCCTGACGCTTTCATGGCAAAATGTCGGGCCAATGTCGATCTAAAATTTTGTCACCAACGAACGACGGCTAGGAAGCCGTCACTCCTTGGGGCTGTAACCCGAGTTCGCGCAAAAGGACGACATCGACATCAGCCGCAGGATTTTTTGCGGTGAGGAGCTTGTCACCGTAAAAAATCGAATTCGTGCCGGCAAAAAAACAGAGCGCCTGACCTTCGCGCGAAATGCGAGTGCGCCCTGCGGCGAGACGAACGCGCGCTTTGGGCAACGCAATCCGCGTAACAGCGATCAGCCGGACAAGCTCGAAAATATCGACTGGCGGTTGATCGGCCAACGGCGTGCCCGGCATCGGCATCAAACAGTTGATCGGCACGCTGTCGGGAGGCGGATCGAAATTGCTCAATACTTCCAGCATGCGCAGCCGATCGGTCTCCGATTCGCCCATGCCGATAATCCCACCGCAACAGACCGACATCCCACTCTTCTGCACCGCGGCAATCGTGTCGAGCCGATTTTGAAACGTGTGGGTGCTCACGATTTCGGGATAAAATTCCGGTGAAGTATCGATGTTGTGATTGTAAGCGGTCACTCCGGCGGATTTGAGTTTGCGCGCTTCCACCGGGCCGATTTCACCCAGCGTGACGCACACCTCCATGCCGAGTTGGCTCACTTCGCGAACGATCTCGAGGACGCATTCAAATTTTCCGGAGCCGTCCCGCACGCCGCGCCAAGCCGCGCCCATGCAAAACCGGGTGGCGCCTTGGGAGCGCGCCCGCCTGGCCGCGGCCAGCACATTTTCCAGCGACAGCAATTCTTCCCGCTCGACGCCGGTGAAATAATGAGCCGACTGTGCGCAATAAGCACAATCTTCGCTGCAGCCGCCAGTCTTGATGCTAAGCAAGCTGCACCGCTGCACTTCTTCGCCGGGCCAATGCTGGAGATGAACCGCCCGGCTTTGCGAGATCAAATCGAACAGGGGCTGATGATATAGCGCGCTTAGTTCCGCAAATTTCATTGCAATGCGCGATGTTCAATCGCCAATCGAAAATCGGCCATTGAAAATTAATTAACCCATTTCCCGTCTTCGGAAATGAGGATCGGCAGCTCTTCCATCATGAACTGCGTTTTCCCGATTGCGCCGATCATGTGCGTGCCGGTGGCGCGATACCACTTCTTCGACATGCTCTCCCCCGTATGGCAGCCCCAACTCCTCACATAGGCCCCATGCGCGAAATCCCGCCGGTCGATTTTGGTTAGTTCATTCTCGTGCAGCCAAGATTTACACGCGCTGTCGATAAGGTTGCTGTAATCGAACATGAAACAGGCGCGATTCGAGTGCCCAAAATATTCAAATCCGGCAATCTTCACCCGGTTCCGCGGCTGGCCGTTGTTTAAGTAGTCGATCACCTCCGACCCGGCATTAAACCAAACGAGATTGAGGTTAAATTTTTCGCGCACCGTATCGATCAACGCGACCAAATCCTGGTGTTCCTGTTTCGTGCGATCCAAATAGCCCTGTTTGTAAACCAACCAGGTAATCTGCGCGTCCGGGCCGAGCTGGGCGCGCAACTGTTCGGTGCGCAGTCGTGCGGCACGAACAAAGTTCGCCCACCAATGATCGTGCGGGTAAAGCTTGTATTTTTCCCATTGATACAACGAGGGTCCACCAACCACGATGATATATTCGCCGTTGGCGGCGAGAGCGTGGCCAGTCAGCACTAGCAACAGCGCAAGCAACAAAGAGAGCCGACGAATACCTCCCATGAGCAGGAGCACTATTTACGCGCAGCGCGAAGGGTGCGCAAGCTCGAGCCGCGAGCGCCGAGCGCGCCGAGGATCCGCAGCCCATTCGCAGACGGCCCGGCGCTCGGTGCCTACCACTCTGGTTCGACTTCCCCACGCACCAAATCCTCCCAGGTTTGGCGTTCTCGAATCAGCGTGAATCTGTCGCCGTGAACGAGCGCTTCTGCCGGCAGCGGACGCGAATTGTAATTCGACGCCATCACAAATCCGTAAGCGCCCGCGCTCATGATCGCCAGCAGATGATGTTCATGCACTTCCGGCATCTCGCGATCGAGCGCAAAGAAATCGCCCGATTCGCATACCGGCCCAACGATGTCGATCTTTTCCATGCTACTCTTACTCTTACTCTTGCTCATGCTCGTGCTTGCGATCGGTTGGTTCACCGGTACGATCTCGTGATAGCTGTGGTAAAGCGCGGGCCGAATCAGATCGTTCATACCCGCATCGACAATTGCGAACTTTTTCTCGACGGTCTGCTTGATGTGAAGGACGCGCGTGAGCAAAACGCCCGCGTTGCCGACCAGCAACCGGCCCGGTTCGAGCAGGATTCGCAGATTCAAATCGCGCAATGCCGGCAAAATCGCATCCACATATTCCCGGATCGATAGACTCTTGCCTCGGCGGGCCCGGCGGTCGCGCCCTACCGATTCATCCCACCATGCTTTGGTGCCACTTTCAAATGACGACTCGTAAACGATGCCGAGCCCGCCGCCGATGCTGAAGAAGTTGATTCCGTATTTTAATTTCAGCTCGCGAACGATGGGCGCGACTTTCTTGATGGCGCTTGCGAACGGCTCCGCTTCGGTAATCTGCGAGCCGATGTGCATTTGCACGCCGACGATCTCGACGTTGCGCATTTTTGATGCGCGTTCGTAAACCGCGGGAAGCCGGCCAAGCGCGATGCCGAACTTGTTCTCACGCGAGCCAGTCGAAACGTAATCGTGCGTTCGCGGATCGACATCGGGATTAGCGCGCAAAGCAATCGGTGCGCGCAAGTTTTTCGTACCTGCGAGGCGATCGATGTAATCCAGCTCCGCTTCGCTCTCGACATTGAAGCTGTAAACACGTTGCTCGAGCGCGTATTCGATCTCCTCACGCGATTTGCCCACTCCGGCGAACGTGCAACGCGCCGGATCGCCCCCAGCTGCGACCACACGATAAAGCTCGCCGCCGGAAACGATGTCGAAGCCCGCGCCCGCATCGGCGAGCAAGTTCAGGATCGCGCGATTCGAGTTCGCTTTGACTGCGTAGCAAATCAGATGATCGAGCGGCGCAAGCGCGGCATCGAGCCGCGTGTAGTGATCTAGAATTGTTCCCGCGCTGTAAACATAGAGTGGCGTGCCAAACTTCTCGGCCACGCGCGCAAGATCAACATCTTCGCAATAGAGATGACCATTGTGATAGCGGAAAAAATGCACCTGCGAATGTAGCGGCAACGCGCCGCGATTTCCAAATCGCTGGGTAGCGCGGGACGCGTACGCTATCCAAGCAGTCTCAAATCGATATTGAGAAGCGCGATCAACGCTATTCCCGCCAGGAAACTTGTCAGAACAAGTTTTTTCCCGTGCTTCAGCATCTCTCCAAGAACGGCATGGGCGGCCAGATAGAAGAAGCCGCCGCCTATATGCGCCATGATTAAGCCGAGCCATAAAGGCGAAATCTTACCCAAGAAAAGAAAGCCGATTACGCCGCCAAGGAGTGTAGTTGCTTCTACCGCCGCTACCCAGCCCAGCGCCACTGCGCGTTGTAATCCAGCGCCGATCAAGAGGCTCCCTAGCGCGAGGCCTTCCGGCACCTTGTGAATGCAGAGCGCGGAAAAAAGCGACCACGTTGTCGCTTCTCCCACGGGGGCTTCGTGTTGAATTCCCAAAGCCATGCCGTCGCTCGTGCTGTGAACAGCAAGCGCCACCATTAGCGCGGCGGCGATCTCGTTGAAATGCCGCGTCGCGTCAGCGTCGAAGTGGCTGGCCGCGCATGCAGGGCAAACGTGATGAACATGTTTGCTGATTAGGAAGAAAAGCGCGTAGCCGGTGGCCAGCGCGATGACTACCGCCCACCACGGACAAGCGCCCAAACTTTCAGGCAAAATCGCGAAGACCGTTACACTGAGAAGCGTCCCGGCAGCGAAACTAATCAGCGCGCAGAGCGGTTTGTGCGCTAATCGCAGCGTCGTGCTGATCGATCCACCGGCAAGGGCGAAAACATAAGCCGCGACGACCTGCCAGAGTGCGTTCGCCATTCAAGGGTTCGCGATCGATTCGTGATCTTCGCGGCAGTGCTGTGTCTCGATGGTGACGTGAACCAGTTCATCGTGTTCTCGAAGCAGCTCGCGATAGGAATCCGAACTCTTTGGTTCATGCGCCACCACGGAAATCATTGCCGCATATTTCCCGATGCCGACCTGCCAGACGTGCAGATCGGTTACCGTTGAATCGCCGTCGCTCTCCACCGTTCGGCGAATTTGGTGTGGCAAATCTGAAGATGCAGGCGTGCGATCGAGCAAGATGCCGCTGGTGTCGCGCAACAGTGTGTAAGCCCAGGAAAACACAACCCCGCTGCCGATAATTCCGACCACCGGATCAAGCCATGCCCAGCCGAAGAATTTTCCGCCGGTTAATGCCGTAATGGCAAGCATCGAGGTAAATGCGTCTGCAAGGACATGCAGATAAGCCGCGCGCAGATTCAAATCATCATGATGCGCGCTTCCGTTGCCGGCTTCGTGATGACGATCGGCCAGCAGCAATGCGCAGCCCAGATTCACCAGCAATCCAACGCAGGCGATACCGATCGCCCCGTTAAAATGGATTGTCAGCGGAACAAACAACCGGCGCACCGATTCGCCGGCCATTAAGAACGCTACGATCGAGAGCACCACGGCGCTGGTGAAGCCGCCCAGCACGCCCACTTTTCCCGTGCCGAAACTGAAGCGCACATTGGCGGCATGCCTGCGCGCGAGATAGTACGCCACAGCCGTTATCAGAAACGCAAGGACATGGGTGCTCATGTGCCAGCCGTCGGCCAGCAGCGCCATCGAATGCGACATCAAACCGACAGTGATCTCGATGATCATCATCGCGGCGGTAATCCCGATCACGATGCGGGTGCGCCGTTCCGCATGGGAGAAATCCGGAACGAAATCGTGTTTCTTCGTGAAACGGGAATGATCGGTCCGCCGCTGCATGTCGATTCAAAATAGCGCGATTATCGCAAAATCAGATCAAAATCGCGGACGCAGCGTGTTGTAGGGACCACTGCTTTGCGGATGCGCTGAGGAGAAACCTCTTCGGACAGCAACGGAGGCTGCAAGCGCAATGTTTCGCTTGCAAAATCGCCGATCTGGCCTTTATTCGGTGTTCCGCAGCGAGTTTTTGAAGTTACGCCGTTGGTCCCTGGGTCTCCGTTGCTGGACGCGAGGCCGCACTCGCCAGGGGTAACCCGGCGAAAAGGAATTGCAGATTAGATCGCAGATTTTCGATTGATAGGAGCTTTCACCAAGGCGGCTTTTTAGTCTCAAATCGCAAATCGGCAATCGACAATCTAAAATTAAGTACATATGCCAATCCGTTACGGTCGTTTTGAAATGCCGAAAACTCTCGCCAAAGACGAGAGCACACCCACAGATACCTATGCAAAATTCACCGCCGAGCCGTTTGAGGCCGGCTACGGCCACACCATTGGGAATTCGCTCCGGCGCGTCCTGCTTTCCTCTTTGGAAGGCGCAGCCATCACCGCGGCAAAAATCACAGGCGCGCAGCATGAGTTCGCCACGCTTCCGGGCGTGGTCGAGGACGTGACCGACATTGTTCTCAACCTCAAGAAGGTGAAATTCAAAGTCGATGGTCAGGATCACGAACCGAAGAAGCTTTCACTTACCGTGAACAAGGAAGGCGAGGTGACCGCCGGCGACATTCAGCTCGTGCAAGGCTACGATGTGCTCAACCCGAAGCAGGTGATTTGCACTCTAGATAGGAAACATAAATTTGATGCCGAGCTCGAGGTGCGCGTCGGCCGGGGTTTTGCCACCGGCGAGGAAAACAAGCGCCCCGACCAGCCGATCGGTTTGATCCCGATCGATTCCATCTTTTCACCAGTCACGCGCGTCAAGTACGCGGTCGAAAACACGCGTGTCGGTCAACGTACCGATTACGACAAGCTCATTCTGGAGATCTGGACCGATGGTCGATTGACCCCCGATGATGCGCTGCTTCAGGCCTCGGCGATTTTGCGGCATCATCTGGATGTGTTCGTGAAATTCAACGAGGAAGTGATCGAATTCGACCAGACGCCGGCTGGGATAAGCGAGGAGAATTTGAAGCTCAAGAAGCTGCTCAACATGAGCGTGAATGAAATTGAGCTCAGTGTCCGCGCGGCGAATTGCTTGAACAACGCGAATATTACAACCGTCGGTCAGCTTGCCCAAAAAACCGAGGCCGAGATGCTGAAGTATCGCAATTTCGGCAAGAAATCGCTTAACGAGATCAAAGACAAACTGCAACAGCTCGGGTTGAGTCTCGGCATGAAGTTCGATCCGGGTCTTGTAGAGGTGCCGGCGACCGGCGATGGTGCCACGCCAAGCGGAGCGGCCAAGGAATAATTGTTGGATCGACAGTTACGTTTGGCGCGCCATGAGACACCGGAAAAAAACGCTTAAGCTGGGCCGCAAGGCCGAGCACCGTAAGGCGTTGCTGGCCAATCAGGTCTGCTCTTTGATCGAGCATCAACGAATCGCGACGACGTTGGCCAAAGCCAAAGCGGTTCGGCCGCTCGCGGAAAAGATGGTGACGCTCGGCAAAAACGGCTCGATTCACGCGCGTCGGACGGCCCTGGCGGTGCTGCGGCAAAAAAATGCCGTAAAAAAGCTGTTCGAGGACATCGCGCAAAGATCGGCGGAGCGTAACGGCGGTTACACGCGCATCATCAGGCTAGGCCGGCGCAAGAGCGACTCAGCTCCCATGGCGTTCATCGAATGGGTCGATGCAGAACCAGCCATAGAGGAAAAACCTGCAAAAGAGAAGAAGGCGAAGCGCAAGGAGGCGGAGCCAAAACCTCAGCAAAAAGCTCTTGAACGCGAGGAGCCCAAGCGGGAAGAGCCAAAAGACAAAGCGCCGACCGTGAAACAAGAGAAACCAGCCGCCCCACCGGGTGAAGAACCGAAGCCCAAAAAGAGACGCTGGTTTGGCCGAAGATCGGCCGAGGAGAGGTAATTTTCAGGTCGGCTGCGCTTGGCAGTCACACTTTCCGAGCGAATTTGATCGAAACTCGATGACTCCGAACCCTTATTTGTTCATTGTTATTTTTGTCGGCGTCGCGCTGGTCTTTCCGTTAATCCCGCTGGCGCTGGCCTGGCTGTGGCGACGATTTTTTCAACCGCCGAAGCCGGGCCCGGATAAGACATCGATCTACGAATGCGGAGTGGAATCGGTCGGCGACGCGCACATCCAGTTCCACTCGCAGTATTATCTTTACGCCATCATCTTCCTGGTCTTCGACGTCGAGGCCATTTTTCTCGTGCCATTTGCGGTCGCGTTCACGGGTTTGCCCATCGGGGCGTTCATCGCGATATTAGTTTTCCTGTTGCTCCTCGTTGAAGGTCTCGTTTGGGCGTGGGGCAAAGGATGCTTAAACTGGGAACATTGAGGCGTTGAAGGGTTGAAACGGAAATGACGGAGCCAATTGACGAACGACTGCGAAGCGAACTGCAACAACACGGGGTATGGGTGACTTCGATGCAGGAGCTTTATAATTGGGGACGAAAGAACTCGATTTGGCCGCTTCAGTTCGGATTGGCGTGTTGCGCGATCGAGATGATCGCCACCGCGGCCTCCCGCTATGACATCGCGCGGTTTGGCGGCGAAATTTTCCGGCCATCGCCGCGCCAGGCCGATTTGATGATTGTGGCCGGAACAGTGACAAAAAAAATGGCGCCGCAAATTGTGCGGCTATACAACCAGATGGCCGATCCAAAATACGTCATCGCGATGGGCGCGTGCGCCATTTCCGGCGGCCCATTCAAGGAAGGCTACAATGTGCTGAAAGGCATTGACCGCTACATTCCGGTCGATGTTTACATTCCCGGTTGCCCGCCACGACCCGAGGCGCTTTTGCACGCGTTCATGGAACTACAGCGCAAGATCGACAGTCAGAAACTCAGCGGCGCGGATAAGGCTGAGCATCTCAAACCCGAACAACCGAGCGAATTCCCAGTGCCATTATTTGGCGAGCACGATTTGGAATCGTCGGCGAATCCGGGCGTTTTTCATCCGCCAGAGATCGAGCGCGCGTAGCCGTGGAATCTCTCGAGCAAATTAAAGCGCGTGCGGAAAGGGCGGTGTCCGGCGCCCAGATCGCCATCGTACCAAACCCGGGGCCTGCGCAGCAATCGTCGCTTTTGATCGACAATGAACACGCGTTCGCCGTCGCAAGATTTCTGCGTGACGACCCAACGCTGCGACTCGATTTCTGCTCAAACGTCACGGGTGTCGATTGGCTCGATCGCGTCGTGAAGAAAACAGTGAAGATGAAGAGACTCGTCGATGGTGAAGAAAAGGAAGTGGACGAAACCACCGAGGAAAAGATCCCAGGCTATCTCGAGGCGGTCTATCACCTTTACTCGATGACGCATAAACACGGGCCGGTGATCATTCGAATACGCACGCGAGATCGCGGAGACGGTGCGCGTCTGCCGTCGCTTACTACCATCTGGCGGAGCGCGGAATTTCAGGAACGCGAAATCTTCGATCTTTATGGCGTTCGCTTCGACGGGCATCCAGACCTGCGACGCATTTTGATGTGGGACGAATTTGTCGATTATCCGATGCGCAAAGACTACCGCGAGCCGGACGATTACGAATGGGAGCCGACGCCCCATGATGAGGTCCTTGAAAAAGCGAAGCGGCATTACACGCAGCGACCCGAGCTTGATGGAGCGGAGAAGATCACGGCTGGAGGCGACGCGTTAAATCGTTGAATTGGAATGAGCGCGACGGTTCAAACACTCGAAGCAATCGAGCGGCCGCCAGTGAGCATGGGCTCGCGGCTTGAAGGAGAACTGCTCGAAGTCTCGATGGGGCCGCAGCATCCATCCACGCATGGCGTGTTTCGCATGAACGTCGCGCTCGAAGGCGAGGTCGTGCGGAAGCTCAAGCCCGTCTTCGGCTATCTGCATCGCAATCACGAAAAGCTCGGCGAAAACATGAGTTATCTCGGGTCGATGCCCTACACCGATCGACTCGACTACTTTTGCTCGATGACGAACAACTGGGCTTATGCGCTCAGTGTGGAGAAACTCGCTGGCATCAAAGTGCCTGAACGCGCAGAATATCTGCGTGTCATTCTCGCCGAGCTCACCCGGCTCCAAAATCACGCGTCACTGCTCGGCTTTCTGCTCAACGACATGGGCGCGTGGGGCACGCCGCTCATGTATGCGTTTCGTGAGCGCGAAAAAATTCTCGATCTGTTCGAGTCGCTCTCCGGCTCACGCATGATGTGCGACTACATGCGTTTTGGTGGTTGCCGGTGCGACACGCCACCGGGCTGGATGGAGCGCGCGAAACAAATCGTCGATCGCTTCCCGCACTTCATCGACGACCTGGAACAACTCGTCGTGGGCAACGAAGTGGTGATCGGTCGCACGCAAAACGTCGGCATCCTTTCGCCCGACCTCGCGATCAATGCCGGTATCGCGGGTCCGATGCTGCGCGCGTCTGGCGTAAATTATGATATCCGCAAAGTGGACGGCTACGGCTTTTATCCGCGCTTCAAATTCCGCATCCCGCTTGGAGAACATGGGGACACCTACGATCGCTTAATGATGCGCGTGCTCGAAATGCGCGAGAGCTTGTCAATCTTGAAACAAGCATTCGAACAAATTCAGCCGGGACCGATTATGAACCCGAAAGTGAAAATCCGTGCATTTCGACCGCCAGTTGGCGAAGCCTACGGTCGAATCGAAGGACCGAAAGGCGAACTCGGTTTCTACTTGATCAGCGACGGCGGACAAAATCCATACCGCTATCGGGTGCGTCCGCCGAGCTTCGTTAACCTGACTGTTCTAGAGGATCTCTGCCTCGGCCATACCGTCGCGGACGTAATGGTAATTCTCGGCAGCGTCGATATCGTTATGGGAGAAGTGGACCGCTAGCGCGAAGGGTAAAAGGGTTACAAGAGTTACAATGTTACAACGGGGTGCCGATTTAGCGATTCAACGATTTAACAATTCAACGTTCGCGAAGCGATGATTGGCTCTGGCGTACTCAAGGGAATGGCGGTCACAGCGCGGAACTTTGTCGGAAGCTATTTCGACAAGGAGCGGCTGATCACAGTGCAGTATCCTGAGGAGCGGAATCCATTGCCAGAGAACTACCGCAATTTTCCGTTTCTGCTTTATGACGGCGATGATCCACACGCGGGGTTGCGCTGTGTGGCATGCAAGATTTGCGAGAAGGAATGTCCGCCGCAATGCATTTATATCGTTAAAAGCGACGACAAAAAGCCCGATTACATGGGCAAACCGCAGTTTTATCCAAAGGTGTTCGACATCGACATCTCGGTTTGCATGAGCTGCCAAATCTGCGTCGAGGTTTGTCCGTTTGAAGCGATTAAGATGGACAAGGATTTCGAACTCAGCCGGCGCGAACGTTTCGAAGCATTGCTTTTGCGAAAGGAGGAACTCTCGAAGTCGAACGATTACTATCACAAAATCTGTCCGACCGATGCTCCCGAGGTCGATGCCAAGCTGGCTGAAGCCGCAGCAAAAAAGAAACCCGCGCCCGCAGCGGCAGCGCCCACGCCAACTTCTGTGCCAGCCGCCTAAGCGGAAGTTTGGAGAAGCTTTTAGAGTGCGGCAGTGCTTCGCCGCTTTTCCTTTTGCGCTGGTCGAGGTCTGGACATGATTAGCGATCAGTGGACAGTGATCTGTGATCGGGTTGCTGCCCGGATCACGGACTGGCGATTACTGATCACTATCCAGTCATGACTCTGCGCACTCCTATCACTCTCGTAACCGGTCCACTGGGCAGCGGCAAAACCACGCTGCTCCGGCACATTCTCGCGACGAAGCCGGCGAAGATGGCAATTGTTATGAACGAGTTCGGCGAGATCGCAATCGACACGAAGATCATTGAGGGAAAGAATGTGCGCATCGCCGAGCTCGGCGGCGGTTGCGTTTGCTGCTCGTTGCTCGGTGAATTCGAGGCGGCGGTGAACGAAATCATCCAACGCGTCGAGCCTGAAATCATCGTCGTTGAGACCACCGGCCTCGCTGAGCCCGAAGCGCTTGTGTTCAACATACAGGAGGCGCTGCCGCAATGCCGGCTCGACGGCGTAGTCTCGGTGATTGACGCCGATATGCTCGTGCGTTTCCCTGAGCTCGGCCATACCACGCGTTTGCAAATCGAAGGCGCGGACATTTTGCTGTTGAACAAGATTGATCTGATCAAATCGGAGCAGATCGAGCCGTTGGAAGCCAAACTGCGCGACATTAACCCAACTGCGGCAATTGTCCGAACCACGCGCGGTCGAATCGACTCGGAGCTACTATTCGGAATTGGGCGCGAGAAAGAGGTCGTGCGGCCCAAGCATAGGCATCAGCCGGAGTTCGAATCGTTCACGTTCACCTCCGACAAGAATTTCTCGCGCGATTGCTTCGGTAGGTTCGCGGGGAATCTGCCCGCGAATGTGTATCGCGCGAAGGGCTTCGTGCGTTTTGAGGATGGCGCGCGGCTTTTCAATTTCGTTGCCGGCCGCTGGGAATTGGAGCCTTTCGAATCCGCGGAAACGCAGCTCGTTTTCATCGGCAGACAAGTCACCGAGCAAAAATCATTGGTTATTGATGCCTTGAAAAAATGTGAGCTTTAACCGGCCACCAGCTGTTCGCATGCCCTACAAATACCTGGAAGAAATCGGAACCGCCGATATCGCATTCGAAGCCACGGGGCGCGATCTCCCGGAATTGTTCATGGCTGCGGCGGACGCGACCATGAACGTCATGATCGAGAATATGGACGCTATCGAACCGCGCGAGCCGCGTCGCATCGAGCTGACGAACGATAAGATCGACATGTTGCTTTTCGATTTTTTGCAGGAGCTCATTTACTTCAAAGACGCGGAGCGCCTGCTGCTGCGCGTTCGCGAAACGCGGATTGACGAGAAAGAGGGTGCTTATTCTTTAAAGGCGGCCGCCGCGGGCGAGCCGCTGGATGTCGCCCGTCACCAGCAGCGTGCCGACGTGAAAGCCGTCACGCTTCACGATTTCCGCGTCGAAAAAACCGATAGCGGGTGGAAGGCCACGGCGATCCTCGACATTTGAGGGAGTATCGCAATCTCCGAGTCGGCGAATCTACGTGCAGCTGGTACGGCTGCCGCTACAGCAATTTCTATTTCGGCTCCAGCGCTATGTAGCCGCTGCGTCCCTGGCTCCAGACGCGCATCAGAATTTTTTCGTTCCGTTTCAGCTTTTTGGTAAGCGCCACGAGATCTTTGGGGTTTTTAATAGGCTGTTTATTGACTTCCTGGATCACGTCGCCTTCGCGCAGGCCAGCTTGTGCGGCTGCCGAGTCGGAATCGATCTCTGCGATTACCGCACCCTGTACATCTTTCGGCAGATTTAGCACACGACGGACATCGTCGGTAACATCAGCAACGACTGCGCTCCCGAAAACGGTGGCCTTTTCGGGCTGCGCGCTCTCCTCTGGTGAGGCCTCAGTCGAGGGCCCGGCCTCGGCGGCTGGCATCTCGGCAAGATCCCCATCGAGCGTTTTCTTCTGACCTTCGCGGTTAGTCTCGAGCCGCACTTTTGTGCCGGGCGCCATCGAACCGATCATTAAGCGCAGCTCGCGTGCGTCGTTGATTTTCTTTCCGTTCACCGAAGTAATCACGTCACCGCTTTTGATTCCGGCTTTTTCCGCCGGACTCTTCGGGGTGACTTCACCAACCAGCGCGCCGGTCGCTTCTCCCTTGAGTTTCATCGCCTCGGCCAGTTCTGGCGTGAGCGTCTGGACCGACGCGCCGATGTAGCCGCGCACGACGCGTCCTTTTTCGCGCAGGCTTTGCATCACATCGCGCGCAAGATTCGATGGAATGGCGAAACCAACTCCCTGGTTCCCGCCTGTGCGGGTGAAAATCGCGGTGTTGATACCTACGAGCCGGCCTTCGGTATCGACGAGCGCGCCGCCGGAGTTGCCCATGTTAATTGCTGCGTCGGTCTGGATGAAATTTTCGTAATCGACAATGCCCATGCCGCCGCGGCCCACAGCGCTGATGATCCCCATTGTGGCGGTTTGCCGCAGTCCGAAAGGATTACCGAGGGCGAGCACGATATCGCCCGCATGCGCCTTGTCGCTGTCTGCAAATGTGATCGCGGGCAGATTTTTTTCGTCGATCTTCAACAATGCCACGTCGGTGCCCGGATCAGTGCCCATTTTCTTCGCCTTATATTTGCGGAGTTCCGCGCCAAGGCCCACCATGATTTCCTCCGCGCCCGACACGACGTGATTAGCGGTGAGAATGTAGCCATCCGGGCTGACAATGACGCCCGAGCCAAGGCCTTGTACTGTCTGTTTACCTTGTGTTCGAGGAAGCTGTCCGCCGAAAAATTCGCGCAAGGCTTCATCCGAAAACGGAAACCGCAAACCTGGGCGGGAGATAGTCTGAGTGGTAAAGATGGTCACCACAGTCGGCGTGACCTTTTCTACGATAGGCGCAAAGCTGGTGATCGGTCCCTGCAGCGTATGCGCAGGCTCCTGCCCGGCAGCGGAAAAGTCACCCGCACAAACGAGCAAGGCGATTAACAACACTCGAGATCGGAAAATTCTTCCTCCCATAAAACGTTGCCGGCCTTGTAAAGAATGAATCGGGCGTTCACGCGCCGCCGGTTCTTTTTTTCAAAATCTGGCGGTTTCACCGCGATCTGAAGTGGCGCAACTTTCCACGTTGCGATTCCAATTACTTCGAAAGTTAGAAACTTGCGCCACATGTGAAACGTCACGAAACGTGGCGCCCGAGCTCCGCTACGCTGTTGTGTAAAGCGTTCGCAATCTTCTCGTGCAGTTTTTCGCCGTGGCTTTCGCGTTTCGGTTCGCGCGAGTCAAGCGGCCTGCCAAATATCACACGGACCGCATGCGGCCGCGGCAAAAACTTCCCCGGTGGCAAGACTTCGCGTGTGCCGTGGACAAAAACCGGAACCACGCACACGGGAAAATGTTCCAATAACATTCCGATGCCTGGCTTGAAGTCTTGTAGTTCGCCGCTACCCGAGAGTTCGCCCTCGGGAAACCAAACAAGGTTCTTTTTGTCTTTCAGAATCACGGCCCCAAAAGCCAGGCTTGAACGGGCGGCACGTATCGGCTCGACTGGCAGGATTTTACCCAGCCGGCTCAGAAAACGCATCACCGGGTTCGCAAAGGCAACGCCGGTCCAACCAGCCCAGTAGGTTTTGCGCAACTGGTTCCAGTCGAGGAGCGCGGCAATCGCGAACGGATCGAGATAACTGACGTGGTTTGGCGTTATCACCCATTGTCGATCTTCCGGTAAATGTTCAAGCCCCTCGGCGCGCAGGCGGAAGATCACGCGCATCAATACGCGATTCACAGCGTAGAGAAAGCGCGCGCTGACAGCGGCGATCGGTCCAAGCGGTTCGAGCCACCGCTTCTGTTTTTCGTCGAGAACTGCATCTGGTTTTTTCAGCGGATCGAGCGCTTCACCTTCGCCGCCCTCTGTCACTTCGCGCAGAAGATCGCGCACCGTCTCGATCCGAGCGATTGCTTCATCGGTCAGTTCCACTCCGCTGGATTCGGCGATTTCCATTGTAAGATTCAGCCATTCGAGCGAATCGATACCGAGATCGAATTGTGGACTCGTGTCCGGAGTCAGCCGCTTGTCGCGATACCGTCTCGCGAGCACTTCCCACACAGATTGCGCGGCAGAATCCTCCAGGAGCGCGCGATCTTCGCCCGACATTTCATCGGCAGACATCGGTCCTGCCCTGGGAGCTTTTTCGCCGCCCTCTTTTACCTGCTCGTAGCGCTCTTCGAGGCGATGACGCTGGATTTTGCCGAGTCGCGTGCGGGGCAACGCATCGGGCGTGATCGCGTAGTCGGAGATACGCTGGTGACTCGGCAAGCGCTTAGAAGCCGCTTCGACTGCCTTGCGAACCGCGTCCTTTGTTTCGTCCCCGCGACCTGCCTGTTCCGGCACAATGAGGGCGACGAGTTTGCCTTTTTTTTCGAGCACGCCGATCTCGCGAATCGCGGACTCCTCGGCATAAGCCTCTTCGAGATCCTCGGTCTGAACTTTTTCTCCACTCTCGGTTTTGATCAGTGTTGAGATGCGGCCGAGGACATGTAACTCATCGCTGTCATCAAAATAACCCATGTCTCCGGTGCGGAACCACCGGTCGTCAGTAAAGACCTCTTTCGTCTTGTCCTCGAGATTGCGGTAGCCAGCAAAGACATTCGGACCGCGTGCCAGAATTTCGCCGACCTCGTGCCCGTTGACGCGCTCTTCTTTTTCGAGCGCTTCCGAATCGATGCGAATCTTCACGCCGGGAAACGGTTTTCCCACGCTGTCTCGTCGCGCTTTCCCGGGCAAATTCAGCGTGAGCAGCGGCGAGGTCTCGGTGAGGCCGTAACCGATAGCGACTTGCCACCCCAACGCTTCGAGTTTCGAAGCCAGCTCTGGGTCGAGCGCCGCGCCGCCGGAAGCGAGCAGTCGAAGTTTATCACCAAAACGTTTGTGCAACGAACGAAACAGAAACTTGCCAACACGGAAGCCGAGCCACTTTTGCACGAACCCGCTCGTGGCGAGGAATGCGCTGAACAATCCGCGCGCGATCCAGCCGGAAGATTCCACTCTGGATTCGATGCCGGAATAAAGCGCGCGGTAAAGCCGGGGCACACCGACGATCGCCGTCACTTCGCCTTGTCGCAACGCGCGCAGCAGTTGTTGTCCGCTCAGTGAAAATGGCAGAACCAATGGCAAGCCAAGGGCGAGCGGGGCGAGCATCCCGATGACAAACGGATATACGTGATGCAACGGCAGAGCGAGCAAGGCGCGATCCTCGCCAGTGATGATCTTCACCGTGGCCGCGGTATCGAGCTGCGAAACAATATTGCCGTGATTCAACGGCACGCCTTTGGGCGGACCGGTCGTCCCTGATGTGTAAAACAGCACCGCTTCATCATCCGGGCTGATCGTCGGTAATTCTGTCGCTTCATTGTTGAGAAACCGCTCCCAACTGCGCCTGTCATCGGAGCTAACATCGAGCAGGATGAGCTTTGGCTTTTCCTTGCGATCAAGCTTCTCGATATACCCCACCCGCCGCTGTGTGGTGATGACCGCGCGCGCGTCGCTGTCGCGCAAAATGTGAGTGAGAGTTTTTGTCCCTAGCTGCACATCCAGCGGCACAGCCACAGCGCCCGAGCGAATAATGCCCAGCGCGGCCGCGATCCATTCCGGGCGGTTTTCCGCGAAGAGCGCAATAGTATCACCGCGTTTGAAACCATCCTTCGCGAGCCCGTTCGCGAAAGATCGCGCGCAATTCGCGAGTTTCTCAAAAGACCAACGATCTTGATCTTTCTTACCTAATGCGAGCACTGCCGTCCTCCCGTCATGCTCGCCTAACGAGTCCACGATCGACTGCAGCGTTCGCGCCGATGTCATTTCTTGGAGCTTAGCATCGAGACGCGCCGCCATTCGTTTACTGTTTTCGCTCCGCTTTGGCTACGATCTTTTTTGTTTCAACAAAGCGATCGGGGTTAATAGAAATCGAGTCGATTCCGCATTTGACGAGGAATGCGGCGAACTCGGGGTAGTTGCTGGGCGCTTCGCCGCAGATGCCGACCTTGCAATCTTTCTTGTGCGCAGAGCGAATGACCTCGTGCACTACGTCTTTCACCGCCTCGTTTCGCTCATCGAATAGCTCGGCGAGCTCGGCGGAATCGCGATCCACGCCGAGCACGAGCTGGGTGAGATCGTTGCTGCCAATTGAAAAACCGTCGAACCGCTCGGCGAATTTCTCCGCGAGCACAACGTTCGACGGAATCTCGCACATCATATAAATCTCCAGTCCGCCGCGTCCACGAACCAGGCCGTTCTCAGCAAGCAAATGCAGGACTTTGTCAGCCTCGTCGAGCGTCCAGCAGAACGGCACCATCACGATCACATTTTTCAGTCCGAGTTCATTGCGGACGCGTTTGATCGTTTCGCATTCCAGACAAAATGCGTCTCGAAATTTTTCAATTTTTCGTGATAATAACGCGACGCTCCGCGCAGGCCGAGCATCGGGTTTTGCTCGCGTGACTCGAATTGTTCGCCGCCGATGAGCTGCGCATATTCGTTCGTCTTGAAATCGCTCAGTCGCACGATCACCGGATGCGGATGTTGCGCGGCGGAGATGCGCGCGATGCCTTGCCCGAGTTTGTCGATGAAATAATCGCGCTTGTCTTTATAGTCGCGGCTGAGTTCTCTGATGCGCCTGCGCGCGTCTCCGTCCTCAAGCTCGTCGAAACGCGCCAGCGCCATCGGATGAATCTGAATACGATTGGCAATGATGAACTCAATGCGCGCCAGGCCAATCCCATCACACGGCAGCTTCCACCAGCGAAACGCGCCGCCCGGGCTGGCGATGTTGAGCATGATTGGCGTGCGCGTGTCTGGCGTGTCTGGCAATTTTTTTAGATTAACTTTTTCCTCGGCGAAATCGAGCAAGCCCTCGTACACAAAGCCTTCGTCGCCTTCGGCGCATGAGAGCGTGATTTCCTGGCCGTCGCGCAGAACTTTTGTGGCCTCGCCGGTGCCGACGACTGCCGGGATACCGAGCTCGCGACTCACTATTGCCGCGTGACACGTGCGTCCGCCCAGATCGGTGATGATGCCTTTGGTTTTTTTGAAAATCGGTCCCCAATCCGGGTCGGTCATTTCGGTAACCAGAATGCTGCCCTCCTTGAATTTGCCTAGTTCCCGGGTGCTTTGGATACGGCACGCTTTTGCCGCGGCGATGGTGTCGCCAATGCTTAGACCTGAGAGCAACCGCTTGCCTTTTTCTTTCAAGCGATAAGTCTTGAGCGAGCCTGCTTTTTTCAATGCCTGCACCGTCTCCGGGCGCGCCTGGAGAATGAAAATCTCACCTTTGTCGCCGTTTTTCGCCCACTCGATGTCCATGGGCTTTTTGTAATGATCTTCAATTGCGCAAGCCCATTTCGCCAAACGCAGAATCTCGGCGTCGTTGAGCACAAACGACTTGCGCTTTTTCTTGGTAGTGTTGACGGTGCGCGTCCCTCGTCCGTTGCGCGCGTAAATAACTTTGCGCTTCTTGTCTCCCAGCGATTTTTCCAGAATCGGCTGCGTCTTGTTCCTGCCGAGCAACGGCTTGAATACCATGTATTCATCCGGATTGGCTGCGCCTTTTACCACCACTTCCCCCAAACCCCATGCTGCGCTGATCCGCACGACGCGCGGGAAACCGCTCTCGGTGTCGATGGAAAACATCACGCCGGCGCCCGCTTTGTCCGCGCGCACCATCTTTTGCACGCCGGCGGAGAGCGCGACTTTGAGATGATCGAACTCTTTCTCCTCGCGGTAACTGATCGCCCGATCGGTGAAAAGCGACGCATAACATTTGCGGCATGCATCGACGACCGCGTCCTCACCGGAGATGTTAAGATATGTTTCCTGTTGGCCCGCAAAACTCGCCTCCGGCAAATCTTCCGCTGTCGCGCTGCTGCGGACGGCGACATCGACTGCGCGTTTTTCGTAGCGATCGCACAATTCGCGATACGCCTCGCGAATCTGTTCCTCTACTTGCTCGGGAAACTTGCTCTTCAAGAAAAGCGCCCGCAGCGCCCTGGCAGCGGCGGCCAAAGATTTCGGCGGTCGCGAAACCGTCAGGGACGCGCACGCCTTGTTTTTTAAGCGCGCGAATCATCTCGCCAAGAGCGGCATTCTTGCCGCCGACGCGGTCGCTGTCCTTGGATGAAACCTCATCGAACGGGAGCACAAACTTCTTCGCCGCCATACAGTTGTTATTCGTTTGGCGAGCGCAGAATCGCCTGCCTCACTTCCCAATCAGGTTCCACGCCATAGACGCTCGAAATGCGAATTTCTATTAGAAACAATTGCCATTCGAAGGAGCAAAATCCCATGAAACAAGCGAAAGACATCATGACAACCAATGCCGTATGTTGCACGCCGGTGAATAGCGTGGAGGAAGCGGCGCAGATGATGGTCGAGCACGACTGCGGCGAGATCCCTGTGGTGGAGAGCAAAGACAATCTAAAGCCGATCGGCGTCATCACCGACCGCGACATCACCTGCCGCGTGGCGGCCACAGGCAAGAATCCCAGGCAGACGAAAGTGCGCGACGCCATGTCGAGTCCACCTGTGATAGTCAAACGCGAGACGAGTATCGAGGATTGCTGCCGCCAGCTGGAGAAAAACCAAATCCGGCGCGTACCCGTTGTAGATCAAACGGGGCGCTGCTGTGGTATTGTTTCGCAGGCTGACAGCGCGAAGGTTGCGCCCACGGAAAAGACGGCCGAGGTGCTAAAGCAAGTCTCTGAACCGAGCGAGCACGCCTCGCGCGTGGCCGCTTGAGCTTAGGTAGGGCATCCGCTGCGATAACGAGGGTGAGCATTCGGCTTAAGCGCGTTTACGACAAGCCGACCAAAGCCGATGGCCGGCGCGTGCTGGTTGACCGCATCTGGCCGCGCGGGCTGAAGAAAAACGAAGCGCGAATCGACCAATGGCTGAAAGAAATCGCGCCCAGTACCGCGTTACGAAAGTGGTTTGCACACGATCCGGGCAAATGGAGAGAGTTCAAAAAGAGATATTCGGCAGAACTGGATGACCAACGCGAGCAAGTCGAGCAACTCGCGCGAGGGGCCAAAAAACGAACCGTGACCTTGCTCTTTGGCGCGAAAGATACGGAGCACAACAACGCCGTGGCATTGAAAGAGTACATCGAACGGTTTTACTAAATCAGCCGATGCCGGAGCTGCCTGATGTCGAGACGTTCAAACGATATCTCGACGCCACATCGTTGCATCAGCGTATCGTCAATGTCGATGTACGGAGCGCATATCTGCTCAAAGACCTTTCCGGGCGCGAGTTCACACGTGAGCTGAAAAGGCGTCGTTTCGAAGCGAGTCGCCGTCATGGAAAGCATCTCTTTGTGCGCGCTGACAGTCGTACGTGGCTGCGGCTGCATTTCGGAATGACTGGGTTTCTGCATTACTTCAAAAGCGAAGAAAAAGCGCCACGACACGCGCGTGTTGTCTTTGTTTTCGAAAAACATTACCGGCTCGCATTCGATGATCAGCGCAAGTTCGGCGAGATCGGATTAATCAAAGATGTCGATGAATATTTGAAAAAGCGAGGCCTCGGCCCAGACGCGCTAGATGTCGATCTTGCGGAGTTCCAAAATATTTTCGGAAAACATCGCGGCACAGTGAAATCGATTTTGATGAACCAGAAGTTGATCGCCGGCATCGGCAATATTTACGCGGATGAAATTCTTTGCCGCGCACGAATTCATCCGGCAACGCAGATTTCCTCTCTGGAAGACAAAGCAGTTGCCAAACTCTTTCGAGCCACGCGCTACATCTTGGAAAAAGCGATCGCTGCCAAAGCAGATGTCGATCTCATGCCGAAGTCGTGGTTGCTGCCGCATCGTGGGAAAGGCGGCAAGTGTCCGCGCTGCGGGCGCGAATTAAAATCGGCAACGATTGGTGGACGCACTGCATGGTTTTGTCCGCATTGTCAGAAGAAAACCGTTTGATGGGTCGAGCCCCTGTTAGGAGCCGCACCCTTCCGGGCTGCGGAATGCGCTGGCGGTCGCGTTCACTAGATGCGTTCCCAGACCAATACGTATTCAAACGACTGCCCACCGAATAAGAGTGGCGGAGTGGATAGTAATAGGCGAGTCCGGTCGAACCTGTAATAGCGAAGCTGGTCGTTGCCAATCCAATTCGGAAACGAGGCGCCCCGAACGTGATGCGTCACGGTTTGCGTCTGCGGATCGATCGTATAGGTACCGAAATACGAAACATAGCCCTCGAATGCTGCACGAACCTCTACGTCTGTCCCCCTAGCGGGATCCTTGGTCGCAAAGAGTGGGCGGTCGTTTCTCATGACATGCGCGGACATACTGCCGGCGGAATCGTAGATGAGTTGGCCTGAGACCTGTGCGCCGAACGGGTAATGAACCTGCCCTTTCGAATCGCGCGCTTCATACGACACCAGCCACCACGTTCCGAATAAAGTTAGCGCGGGCTGCGCCTGAGCCATGTTTGAAGTCATCTGTTTCAAAGTGCGGACGTGTCCGCGTACATCAAAGCTACGCCGCCGCGGCGGTCAATCGTTTGGCTTCGCCGCGTTCATACTCGTAAAGGAAACCGATAAATTGCCGCCGATGCGCTTGCTCCTGCGCGGTGATTTCCAGAATCAGATCCTGCGTTACCAGATCGATCGGATCGCACATCTTGATGATTTTCTTGTATTGATCGATCGCTTCGTCCTCGGCACCGATTACGCCGCGAATCACCGCGACCACGTCGGTGCTATCTTTCGGGGGCTGCAAATAACGCTGCGCGCGGTCCAGATCGAGCGAACCAGGCACGCGGCCTTCGAGTACCTTGATTCGGTTGCCCAGTTTTCGGGCGTGACCAAGCTCTTCTTCAATGTCGCTAAGAAGCGCCTTTTTGATTTCTTCCGCGCGCACGCCGTCGAGATCAATCGCGTTGGCCAGATAATTTTCCACCGTCTCCAGCTCCATCGCGTACGATTTTCTCAGTTCGTTGATAATGTCGTGATTGCTTGCCATGTCTGTTCTTCCTCCATTCCCTTAGAAGGAATCGTCCGAAGCATACGCGGCGGTCTTTTCACGACGCCGTATTCGAATTTGTTGTATGACCAAGAAAGTTTTGCTGACCGGCCGTCCTGGCTGCGGGAAGACGACGCTGATCAAGCGGGTCGTGAGCGAGCTGGCACGACCTGCCGGAGGTTTTTACACCGAGGAAATCCGCGCGCACGGGGAACGTCTCGGATTCAAGATAATCACGCTCGACGGTCAAGAGGCTCTATTGGCGCATGTGGATTTCAAAACGCCCGAGCGCGTCGGAAAATATGGGCTCGATCTCTCTGCGCTGGAGACCGTCGGTGTCGAAGCGCTCCGCGAAGCCGTGCATGCGCGGCAACTTGTTGTGATTGATGAAATCGGGCCGATGGAACTCCGGTCGCCGATCTTTCGTGATGTGGTGAATCAGGCCCTCGACAGCGGTGCGCCGATCCTTGCCACAATTTCGGCGCGATCGTTGCCGTTCACCGGCGCGATCAAAGAGCGCCCCGATGTTACTGTGATCGAGGTGCGCCCGGGCAATCGCGAACAACTTGCCTAAGAATTGTCAGATCAATTCAAAAAATGAAACCGCGCGCGCCTAGTAGTTCGAAACATTTATTCAGGGAGGATTTAAAAAATGAGATTTCCAGATCCAGTAAAAGCGAAAGAATTCTTCGATCAGAAAATGACCTTCACCACCGGCCCGGTCGAACTGAACCGGATGCTGAAAGACGAAAATATTAACGTGGTGGATGTGCGTGTGGCGGACGACTTCGGCAAAGGCCATGTGCCCGGCGCCGTGAATCTGCCCAAGGAAAAGTGGGACAGCGCGCAAGGGCTCAAGAAGGATAAGATCAACGTCCTGTACTGCTACACGCAGCAGTGCCATCTGGCAGCGAACGCCGCGCTGGAATTTGCCAGCAGAGGCTATCCGGTGATGGAATTGGAAGGCGGGTTCGAGGCTTGGAAGGAAAACGAACTCGAAGTGGAAAAATAGAAAATCGTCGCTTTTGCGGCTCTCATCACAACATTTCCACAAGCGTGAGCGCGTTTCGCGGGGCGGCGCCTTCGGCGTCGTTATCGAAATAGACGTGCACGGTGCGGTTTTCTTTCAGCCAACCTCGGATGCGCGTCGCCCATTTTTTTAGCGCAGGCTTGCTATAGCTCGACGCGTACTTCCGGG
>WNGQ01000141.1_pt1 | contig 95099 bp, 84 predicted proteins | sample 5407661 | NCBI WGS metagenome assembly WNGQ01 (sample SAMN13153382, study PRJNA577476) | soil metagenome | isolation source: 60 cm soil or saprolite under Garry oak tree replicate 2 | place: USA:California | collected 2016-06-15
ATAATGGAAAAGCTCTCGCTTGTGCACCTGGTTCGCCAACCACTGGTGAAAAGCGCGTCCCCACCGCTGCTGTTGCTGCTCCATGGCGTCGGCAGTAATGAATATGATCTATTTGGTCTTGCACCTTATCTTGATAAGCGCTTTCTCATCATCAGTGTGCGGGCGCCGTACACATTAGGATCAGATAGTTTCGCCTGGTTCGAGATCAACTTTACGCCGCAGGGGATCATCATACAGCCTGAGCAGGCTGAGGCGAGCCGCAATAAATTGATTGCGTTCCTCAACGAAGCTGTCACTACCTATGGCGCTAATCCCCGGCAGGTCTACTTGATGGGATTTAGCCAGGGCGCTATCATCAGCGCCAGCGTGGCGCTCACACGGCCAGAACTCGTCGCGGGTCTCGTGATGATGAGTGGGCGCATCCTACCGCAGATTGAGCCGCTGATGGCTGCACCTGAAAAGCTAAAGTGCCTGCCGGTGCTCGTTGTGCACGGTACCGCTGACACAGTGCTGCCCATTGAACATGGTCGTGCCAGCCGTAAGACGCTTTCTGCGCTGCCGGTGGATTTGATCTACCACGAGTATCCAATGGGTCACGAAGTCAGTCAAGAGAGCCTGGACGACGTCACCTCGTGGCTCAGCGCGCGCCTGGATGCCGGGGGCTATGAGACGTAGGGGCGCAATGATGCAGGTGAATAAATTAATCCGACCGTAGAGTAGGTGCCGATTGATCGCGCACACCGCCGATTTATCGGCCTTCTGTGGATCTTCCGATATCCGGATTATTTTGTTAAACTTCATCATTGCGCCCACGTGAGGAGCCGATCCATGCACCCGGGCGCAATTCATTGCCCCCTATGTCTCTATAACGGGTTGTAGAGGAGACTCTACCGCCGGCTCACTGTCTCCACCCAGGCGGCGACGCGCTGTCTCACGCCTTCCTGTGGCCGATACGTGTTTTGCAGCGGAGGCGAGGCCAAAGACAGGCATGTTACCGTACAGCGCTTCATACTTGCCCGCATCTACCAGAAAGCTTTCGTGCCAGATGCCAACGCTGCCATCAGAGCCAATTGATTTATTGAATCGTCTCCACGCGCCCAGGTGTGGGTCATTTTTATCCCTGGCAAACCTTTCCAGGTCTTCAAAGGAACGCCAGTATTGTACGGTGGCAACTCCGCGCCAGTAGACGAAGGTTTGGGCACCAAGAAAGCCTTTCTCAGGATGCTCGTACAAGGTGCGTATCATCGGTCCCATTGCCATGGCGGTCGCAATCCATTTGCGGAACGCGAAGAACTTGTTCACGCGCATGCCGATAATGAAAACAACAAATGGCCCTTCTATATCTGCGGTAAAACGTCCTGGAATGACTTTAGACATTGCAATGTACTCCTTCCAATGGTGTAATACGCACTCATTGTTGTTAATCAGTTAAAGCTTGTAATGCCGCCAGTGTTTCAGCAGACCATGCTAGCAATGCACGGCAGCGATGAATACCAAAACGCACAGTCATTAGCGAGTAAGAAAAGTCGGGGTTAGTGGGAACTCCGGCTTGCAAATATCGCTCGATGCCCTCATATTTCTTCAGCAGTTGAGACTGCAACGCCTGAAACTCCTGCACATGCTCGATATTTTTGGCAGGTGAGGTATGCCGGCCGAAGAACAACTTGAGCAGCAGCTCATTGCGTTCAACCGCGTATTCGATTGATTCGTTGAGCCAGCGTGCGAGTTCTTGCTGGCCTTTTACGGTCAGGGTATAAATGTAGCGTTCAGGTTTGCCTTTCTGCTTTTCAGCATGGGTGGTTGCCAGACCCTCGCCCACCAGTTGTTTTAAGATTGGATAAATCTGCCCGTAGCTCTCATTCCAGAAGTTGCTAGTGCTCTGCTCCATGAACTTTTTAATGTCATAACCGGAGCCTGGGCACCTACTTAAGACACCCAGGACGGCATATTTACTTTTGTTTTCCTTGGCCATTTCATATCTCCTAGATATATATCTAATAGATATATACCATGAAGATGTAAAAATGTCAATGGTTTGGGGAAGGAAAATTTGGCATTGGCAAAAGAGTGAAGGTGATCCATTCGTACCACTTTCCGTAACGATTTCGGGATGGTCTCCTGGCCCGCTATTGACACATTGACATTCTCCCTCTCTTGATGGGAGATGAAAAGATCCTACATATCGCCCAAAGGCTTTTTGCATTGACAAATAGAACATCAGTTCAGTATACTGTACATATGTTAATACAAACGCTTCCTGACACAATGACCAGGCTTGCCCAAATGGGCGATGCAGCAGTGTTTGAGCCTGTTGGCGACAATCCGCAACAGGAACGCCGTCGTGTACCTTACCAGTCCCATAGCCTTGAAGAGTGTATTACGAATGTATCAACTCCAACAGGCAAGCGGAAAATTTTAAAGACAATGGTAACAACGGCTTGCGAAAGAAACTGTTACTACTGCCCGTTTCGCGCCGGACGCAGCAAGACGAAACGTGTCACCTTCAGCCCCGACGAACTGGCCAGCGGCTTTGACACGTTGCAGCGCGCCGGGCAGGTCGAGGGCATGTTCCTCTCTTCGGGGATCATCAAGGGGAGCGTGACCACGCAAGACAAGATCATCGACACCGTCGAGATCATCCGAGACAGATACAACTACCAGGGATACATCCACCTCAAGATCATGCCAGGGGCAGAATATGATCAGTTATACCGGGCGATGCAACTGGCCGATCGTGTTTCGGTGAACCTGGAAGGCCCAACACAAGAGCGTTTAGACGCATTGGCACCAAAGAAAGATTTCCAGCGTGAACTCCTGCATATGCTGCAACTGGCAGAACAGATACGCCGTACTCATCCCTATGATAAGCTTGCTGGCACCGTGACACAGTTTGTGGTAGGAGCGGTAGGCGATACTGACCAGGAATTACTCTCACTGAGCAACCGTCTCTATCAACAATATGGACTGACACGTGCCTATTACTCTGGTTTCAGCCCTGTTATCCAAACTCCCTTTGAAAACTTGCTGGCAACTGATCCTCTCCGTGAGCATCGTTTGTATCAGGCCAGTTTTTTGCTCCGTGATTATGGGTGGAAAGTGGAAGATTTGCCGTTTCTGAATGATGGAAACATGGAGCTTGCACTTGATCCCAAGCGCGCATGGGCAGAGCGATATCTTCGGGAGGCGCCCCTTGAAATCATGACCGCAAGACGTGACCAACTACTACGCATACCAGGTATTGGCCCTGTGGCAGCAGATGCAATTCTCAAGGCACGACGCCTGGGGAAACTGACCACTCTTACTGACTTACAGAAACTTGGCATTCGTGCGCCTGGACAGATATCCCCTTATATTCTGTTGGACGGCCATAGACCAGCAATGCAGATGAACTTGTTTTAGAGGATCACCCACTACTTTCTCGAAACCAGGCACGACTCCCAGGACAAGCAGAGACACCTATCCTTACTCAGACCACGGCGTTATAGGCTTCGGCACCAGTTCGCCATCTACATAGATCGCATAGACGCGCTCATTAAAAAAGCTAAGCAGTCCAGCAATCGGCGAGCAGGCGGGTAGTGGTTCACGGTAACTCCACACAATATCCTTGAAGAGCCTCGCGCCGGCTCTGGCTGATAGATAGGACGCTTTGCCTTTGTAGGGACAACGAGTGATGAACTCGGATGGCTCCAAAAGTTCCATATCAACATCTTGCTCAGGAATGTAATAGCGCGTTGGGAGGCCCGTCTCGAGTAACAGACGAGGGTGTAGGGTCTCCGCTATGGTTACACCGCCCAGGACAACACGGACATGACGGGAGCTGGGCAGGATATCCACCCGCTTATAGGGGTCTCGCGCGTGAGCAAAAACCTGCTCATCCTCTTCAAACCAGGCATCCATCTGGTCCCAGTAAAAGGCCATATAGCCTTTGACCTGCGGACCATCGGGCAATGGGTTCAGATAGCTCCACGCGGCGCGTTCGGCCACGCGGTCATCGACCCGTATCGTCCAGTAAGAGGCCTCCCCTTTTAAGGGCGAACTGGTGTGATAATCGGTCGCTTCCAGTGCGTCCTCACGCACGTCTTGCACCGGGAAATAGAAAACCGGTAAACGGCCAAACTCGTGCAACAGCATGACGTGCTTGCTATCAGCAATTGTGACTCCACCAAAGGTGATATGCACGCGCCTGTTGCTGTCTTCCCAACGAAACCGCTGCCCCTGACTGAATGAAGGCGAAGCCCCCGGTCCCATAAACATATCTTCAAGAACTGGTTTCATCTGATTCTTCTCCCTTTTTGTCGAGCGTTCGCAAGCCCTTCCAATAGTTGATGCGAACAACTGTCGTGAGAAACGACACCATCGCAATTGCCTCCATATGTTGGGAGTGTTACAATCTCTGTACTAACTCCACTATACCATAACAGCGAGAAATCATCGTGAGAAAAGTGTGAGTTGAGTCGTTCCGACCGCATGGCAGGCCGCCGGAAGGCCAAAAAGGTGTTTTGTGGACCGTACGGCGGGCGACTGGTTATGTGGGCGGTTAAACTTGCTCAGGGGGCTTGCGTCTTTGTCTGCGCTCTTCAATGAACTTATTGAGGTCTGCTCTGGTTATCCTGTAGTCCTGTTTGCCGATCTGTATAACCTCAAGCTTGCCGTCTGCGACCCATTGGCGCACGGTGCGTATGCTCACTTTCATGATGCGTGCTACATCCTCGGCGGTGAGTAGGGCATTTTCTTCGTTCATCTGCACTTCTCTTCACTGTGGGTTTTTCAAAGTATACGCTATGAACCCTGGCGGTACAATCCGTCATTTACTGCTTGCATTTGCATGTCTGTAGCCTTAGGTTCATTCTCTTGCATCTTACTGCTTGCAAATTGAATATCAACATGTTAAACTGTTGGTCTAGCAGTCTCTTTACATATGACGGGATGACAGATGAATACAAACAACAGGCCACCCACTTCCCTTGGCGATCCCGTAACAGCGGGATCAGTCCTGCTGCCGGCCTTAAATGTAGAGGCTCGCCGCACACTTGAGCGACATGGTTGTACCGTTAGCAGGGATGAAGAGGCATATGTGATCACGTACCCACTGGGCACGGTGAAGCGAATGATGCTACCGACCATGCCGGTTACCAGGAACTATCGGGTATTTCTACCTGATGGCTATGAACTTATAGAGTCACATGATCACAGGCGGGCGATTAGTCAGGTGTTTTATACACCTGACAGTGAGTAAGGCGCGGCTCTTGGCGGCAGGTGCGGATGCCAGGGCTATGCTCGTGGTATACTTGTGAGTGGAACGTATGAGCTAACAGCAAGGCAAGGAAACGCATGCTTGATGTAGAAAGGTACCTCCAACGGATAGACTATAGCGGGCCGACTGTTCCTACCCTCGAGACCCTGAGCGCTTTGCACCAGGCGCACCTGCTGGCGGTGCCATTCGAGAATCTCGATATTCACCTCGGGCGAGCTATTGTGCTCGACGAGGAAGCTCTCTATGACAAAATCGTCGAGCGAAGACGAGGAGGCTTCTGCTACGAACTCAACGGACTGTTCGCGGCACTGCTGCGCGCACTTGGCTTTCGGGTAGTGCTGCTCTCAGCAGGGGTGGCGCATGCCGGAGGAGGCTTCGGCCCAGAATTCGACCACCTTCTGCTGGTCGTGGACCTCCAGGAACACTGGCTTGCCGATGTCGGATTCGGCGATTCCTTTCTCGAGCCAGTGCGACTCGTGACCGGCGAACAGGTACAGGATGGACGCGTGTACCGCGTCGATTGGAATGATGAGCGTTATATCCTCCTGCGCCGGGAAGCGGGCGAAGGCGAGGAGGCAATGTACCGTTTCACGCTCGAGCCACACCAGCTTACCGATTTCACAGGTAGGTGCCGTTATCATCAAAGTTCGCCGCAGTCTCACTTCACGCAGCAGCGCGTCTGTACGCGCATGACCCGGCGCGGCAAAGTAACGTTGAGCGATACCCGCTTGATTGTGACGACGGATGGGCATCGCGACGAGCAGCCGGTCACTGATGAGCGGGCGTATACGGCTGCATTACGCAAGTATTTTGATATCGACCTTGCGCGATAGCTTGCGAATGATAGCTCTGGTGCTAATGAGGCATGCGGTCGACCTGTCCGGGTTATGGACGAATGGGACCGAACAGTACTTCTTGTTTAAAGGCCGAGCTACACAAACGTCTGTCCAAAACCTTCTTTTGAACCATCAACTTGTGAGAAGACCGCTGGTGGAGCGACCTCACCTTGCACAAGGGTACCATTGTGGGCTGCCTGTATTAACGACCAGATTTTCTCTGACCTGAGCGGCATATCAATCGATTTGATACCTGATGGCGCGAGAGCGTCCAGTACAGCGTTGACAATGGCGGGTGGCGCGGCGATACAGCCCGCTTCACCAACACCCTTCGCTCCGAGTGGGTTAATCGGCGAGGGCGTCTCTACCGAAGCGGTTACAAAGTCCGGTATCTGGTCCGCGATTGGCAAGGCGTAATCAATGAGTGAGCCGGTGAGAAGCTGACCATCCTCGTCATAGACCGCCTCTTCATAGAGCGCCTGGCCAATACCCTGAGCCAGGCCACCATGTACCTGAGCCTCGGCAAGGTAGTGATTGAGCACGCGCCCGCAGTCATCCACCGCCACGTATCTGAGTATCCGCACGTCGCCTGTGTCGCTATCCACCTCGACGATAGCTATATGTGCGCCCGAAGAGTAGGTTGCTGATGAAGGGTTGAAATCGCGCCACGCGGCCAATCCTTCGATTGGTACACCGTTGACCGGGTTGGGAGGCTCGTGCTCAACCAGGTCGGGTTGTTCCTCGACCAGTTGGGCAAGCCGGGCCAGTTCGATCGCCCGCGCGGGAACGCCGCGTACCATCACTTTGCCATCTTCTATAACCAGGTCCTTAGGCGCGGCTTCCAGCAGCTGTCCAGCCACCTGGAAAGCCTTGTCGCGCGTTGCTTCTGCGGCGAGTAGCACGGCGGTACCCGATACCTGGGTGGTGCGGCTGCCGAAGGTACCAATACCGTAAGCGGGCAAGGCGGTATCGTTCATCTGGACTTCAACCTGAGAGCCGGGCAGGTTGAATGTTGTCGCGGCAATCTGGGCGAAGGCGGTAAAGTGGCCCTGGCCATTGGTCGCAACGCCACTCTGTACGAGGATGGCACCGTCCCGTCTGATACGAACTGTCGCTGCCTCCTGGGGAATACCCGATCTGGGTGGACCTAGACTTCCCCCTGAAACTTCAGTAAAGGTGGAGATGCCAATGCCGAGGAGTTTTGCACTGTTAGCTGCGCACCGCTCCTTCTGTTGCGCGCGCCAACCGGCGTAATCGGCCAGTTCAAGTGCCCTGTCAAGGGCTACTGCATAGTTACCGCTGTCGTACTGTGCGCCAGTTACAGTGTGGTAGGGAAAGGAATCAGGCGCGATAAAATTGCGGCGGCGCACCTCAGCAGGATCGAGACCTAACTCATGAGCGATGCGATCCATGGTGCGCTCCAGGATATAAGCCGCTTCTGGCCTGCCTGCGCCGCGATAGGCGCCTGTCGGCACTTTGTTGGTGTAGGCAGCGATCACCTTGCTCTCGACGGCTTTGAGGCGATATGCTCCACTGAGCATGGTTGGCGTGCCAACGGGTACCAGGGCCGTTGAGAAGGCGAGAAATGCTCCAAGGTCGGCAATTGTGCGCACCTTCAGGCCAAGCAGTTGCCCGTCGTCCTGAAAGGCTGCCTCGATATAGTTGATTTGTCCGCGGCCATGCGTCTGTGCCTGCAGATTCTCACTGCGGCTCTCGATCCACTTCACAGGCTGCTCAAACTTCAACGCCATAGCGGCGGCTATTATCTCCTCGCCCACGAAGGCTGTTTTGGCTCCGTAGCCGCCGCCACTTCCGCGTTATGCACATGAATACGGCCGCGCTCGATACCCAGGAAATTGGCCAGAGCATCTCGTGTCCGGTAGATGGCTTGTGATGAGACCCACGCGGAAAACTGGCCGCTGTGTGGATCAAAATCGAACATACAGGCGCGTGGTTCAATAGAACTTGGTGCGAGTCGCTGGTTGACCACGCGCAGGCGAACGGTGCGGTCAGCATCTTTGAACGTGGCCTCGATATCTCCGCCGCCAGATTGGGAGAAGAAAGCGATGTTTGTACCAAACTCCTCGTAGAGCAGGGGAGCGCCAGCGTTCACTGCCTGCTCAGGGTCGGTAACCGCCTGCATAGGTTCGTAATCTACCTCGACCATGTCGCGAGCATCCAGGGCGGTATAGAGATCCTCGGCAAGCACTATCGCCACGGGGTCACCTACGTAGCGCGCACGGCCTACCGCTAGCGGTCGCCGTTCCGGTTTTTTCATACCTGGCACTGGAAAAGAATCCATGGGAGGCATACCGCTCACCAGTTCCGCGCTTGCAAAGGCTGCCACGACGCCTGGAAGCGCCCGGGCCGCGTCCAGCTGGATTCCCTTGATGATGGCATGAGCATACGGACTGCGTACGACGACCATGTGTAAAGGCACCGGCCTGCCTGCGGGCTTCAAATCGTCTACATAACGGGAGTGCCCTGTAATCAGTCCATAATCTTCTCGCCGACGCTCAAAGCCAGCTGGCAAGGTTGAAGAATGCGGCATACTATCTTTCTTTCTATCTTGCTTGACGCTCAAGGTGACAAGCAGACAATGAGCTATGCCCGTACATGCTGGAGAAAATCGCGCATGGGTACGGCTTGCTCGTAATCCACGCGGCCTGTCTCAATGAGAAAACGGACAAAGCGCTTAAAGCTCGTTGTGTTCGCCTTGTTTCCTGGCGTGTCCAGGTAGGTTTGCACATCCGCAAGCTTTATATCGAGTAGCCCGCGTGGTATGTCTTGAGCCAGGAGCCACTTTTGAGCAAAGTTCTCAATATTCGAGGCATGCTGCTCGACCATGTTGGTACTCAGGCCTCTCCTGGCCAGGTCTCTCCGAAAGGCATTCAAGATCTTCGCGTTGCGTGCAAGTACCGCGCCTCGCACTTCATTCATATTGATCGGGACATTGGTTGGTTCCAGCGTCGTTGTGATGCCTTCGCGTTCCTGGATAGTGCGGTATGTCTCGTTCAATCGATGACGAATATTGGCGCCAAAGGTGACGGTGTAAGGTTGTAGCAGGCTATCGTAGATGATCTGGCCTTCGAAGGGCAGCAACACCGCCTGGACAAGCAACGGCAAAACTGGGCCCACGATCTCCTCGATAGGACTGACCAGTCCCAGCACACCATAAGCATGTTCAAGGGGTTGATCTACGAGAAAAACAGAAAATTTTTTGAGATGACGCACGATGAAAAATGTTCCGGCGAGCCGGTAGCGCCAGCTTTCGACCACGGCCAGATCGGCCGCTGGGAGTCCTACTGGATTAGTCGCAATGAAGCGTTCGCGCAGCGTCTCGTCGGCCCACAAGGCGTTACGGAGTTTGAAGGCGTCTGGGGGGGAGATCGATCCCTCCGTGGGAACATCAGGTAACCTGGGAACAAGCTGGCGCTGTTCATTTACAAAATGGAACAGCGCGAACCAGATCCGGTAAAAGCGTTCAGTCTGGTGTGGTGACAGTTGCATGATAGTCACTCCCGCAGATCTATTTATATCTATAATAAAGCCGGGCGAAAACCAGGTAGTGACCTGTTCTACTCGGCCTCATAATCATTCATGAATGAAGTACCAAGGGACTAGTTCAGTATACCAGAGGTAGCAATGACAAGACAAGACAATTTGGTAGAGGAGAGAATATTAACGCAACGATTATAGATAGGATGAGCTAAAAAGAACAAGCAGCCTGGTTTTACCATCAGGCCGCTTGTTCTTTTTAATTTATGTTGTTCGAATGCATCAATCTTAGAGCGTTTGCGGAAGAAGACGCCGCGCTACTGACCTTTTTTGTGGCCTTCTTCTTTGTGGTGCTTCATCACTGTGCGAGCGGCAACCTCTTCGGCACGATCACCGTAGCGGCCGCTTTTTTGCGCTGACTCCTTGATGTGCTCGTACATTCGCTCTTCTTTTTCGCCTACTCCACTCAAAGGCTCTTTTTTCTTTTTCCTCGGCATATATGCACCTCTTTCTCAACACGTGCGTTCAAATGTTGGGCAACTCCTAATACGATTCTATAATTCACACGATAGTATGGATAAAAAAGTTGCTGATTCTTCGCCTTCCTCCGCCTCGCTTAGAGAAAATGCATATGGTATAGTGTACATAAATTAACCTTGTACACGTACTAGCAACCGTTGACCTTATTAGTTCGGAGCATCCAAATAAGATCCATCATTGCTACTTCCAGTCATCGTTGTTTGTCACGCTTGGCGTGCAATCATTATTATCTCTCATAGGGCTGGAATGTGAGCATGCAAAGGGGAGTTGGAGCAATAGCCTTCTCAAGGAAAGGAGCTTGAGCCATGCTTCATCTTCAATTGTTAGTCCACGTTCGTGACGCCATTATTGCCGGATCGACTGGCAGGATGGCTATGCTCCTCCTCATCTATGGAGGACCATTGATAGGCCTGCCACGAATAGATGTCGTCAGCGCTTTAGGTTCGTTAGCCGCTCCCAACAAGCAAGACGCTGTGACGCTGGGAGGTGCCATCCACTTCACCATGGGCATCCTCTTTGCCATTATCTATGCTTCTTTATGGAGTTTAGGAATCGGCAGCGCAACATGGTGGTGGGGGCTGATCTTCGGTCTCGTTCATGGTATGCTGGTCATAGTGTCGCTGTACGTTGTTTTGCACAGGTATCCTCAGTTGTCCGGAGTTCTCAACGGATTACCGGTAATGGCCGCCATCTTGCTTAATCACATGGTTTTTGGATTAGTCGTTGCGCTCGTCTACTCGACCTAGCAATAGCAGCGTATTTAACCAATGGTGCTCATTTGCAATAAAAAATTCGTCAGCCTGAGGGTGCGCGCGCTTCAGCGTATCTTTCCTTCTCAGAAAGAAAAGAATAGAGATATTCAAGACTTCGAATATCTCTATCCTACTCGTTACCACAACAAAACGACTTGATAGACTATGGCCGCCGAACCGTTGCAGTCGATTCCTGCGGACGGAACCAGGTTCCCGGTTTCCAGGGCAAGCCTAACGCAGGCAACAACCAACGATCAAAGCCGATCCATCCGCATACTCTCCACGAGAAGCACAGGAATAATCCAAACATGCCTAGAATAGGATTAACACTGACCGTACCAGCCAGGAGGTAGTTCAGGTTCATCAACACCCCGAAACCTGCCGCTATACCCGTCAGTATGCCTAAAAGGATCCCTAATCCCACCGCAAATTCTCCCCAGGTCACCAGGAAAGAGAAAAATCCGGCGTTGGGAAGCACGATGTGCTGTAAAAACCATGCATACCATCCTTGGACCGCTGGATTCGCGCCAGAACTTTTGGCTAACGCACCAGCGGCAAATCCTGCCAGTGCTTTTCCGCTTGTTCCCCAGGCGGGAGAAATAATCTTTTCCCACCCGGCAAGAAGCCACTCGGCACCAACGTACATTCGAACGACGAACCACAGTACAGAAGAGCCTTCTGAACCAAAGAAAAACTTCGAGATCGCAGGTTCGGGAAACGGCTCAGTCGAAGAAACAGCCTTTAAAGCGGGTCGCTCCTGAGCATATTGAACGAAAGCTGAGATCAGTGCAAGGATAAATAGGATGAGCAAAGCCCAACCCCAATAGTCATCAGCTTTTACACCAACAACATTCCAGATGAGATGAACAATTGTCCAGAGCCCTGCAACAACAGCAATAAGCATACCCAATCGGAAAGTTCCATTCCGTTGATTGAACATAAATCTCTTTCTCCTTTCCATATGCTCGGGGAATACTTCACCCCGAGCAACTACATCATGCTGGATTACGGTGGTCGTCAGAAAACTTTAAATCATTTGCTATCACAACTGAGTCACCATTGAAGGAGAGGCTCAGCGTTACTGACGACCGCTACGAGAAGCATCACTTCTTTCCAGCACTCTTAGTATGGAACTCGAAAATCACAGCGGGGTCACAGCAAGACTGCGTTAATCACAAATACGTCACGATTGGCGAGGCCACGAACGAGTATATGTATCGTTTCAGTCCGGAGGCACGAGAAGCGTTTGAAGCTTATCTCAAGAGACGTATGCACATGCCTCGCTTTGCTAACGCCCGCAGCGTGCGTAATGCGATAGACCGGGTGCGCTTGCGCCAGGCCAACCGCCTCTTTGCCAAAGGAGGGAAAATCTCGAAGACAGATCTGATGACCATTGAGGCCGAGGATATACTGGCCAGCCGCGTATTCTCTGAGGAGATGTCAGACGACGAGCCACAACGCGACAGCACAACGGAAGATCAGCCCTCGTGACTCCGCTATGTGACATCTGCCCCCTTCGAAGCGTAATCATCCTATACAGGAAAACGCGAATGTAACGATTTGCATCGGTCGAAGGGTGCTGAAATATGTTGATTCGTTGCTCTGCCAGGGGGCAGGTTAAAACCACGCTCAAAATAGTGGTTGGATGCTGCCTGGTGCTGGCTTTTGCTTTTTTGTCCTCGCCTCTTCAAGCATCCGCACATACCACAACCCGTACACTCACGGCTACAAGTAGCCCGACGTTGCAAGTGGATGTAGGGTTTGAAGGGTCCTTTAAGAGAGGGTACTGGACTCCTGTGTTTGTTGGGGTGAGCAACGGTAATAGCGCTTTCGCGGGTACGCTTTCCGTGAGTACGTTTTCAGGACCGCTGCACTTGACGACAATAGCTATCCTTTCGCCATGGAGTTTTCAGCAGCCAGTGGAGATCCCGAAGGGGGCGAAGAAACAGTACACCATCTATGCGCCTTACTTCCTCGGCAATTTTTCACCCACCGGCGTCGTAGCATCCCTGCTTGATGCGCGCGGCAAGTTGGTAGCTACCCAGACCTCGACGAGTAGTTATGAAGTGAAGCCGGATGATCTCTTTATCGGGTTACTCGCAGATGTGGATGCAAATTTTGATCCATTGCGCAGCGTTTCCCTGCCGAACCAGTCCGGTTCTCCCACTACCTCCACCCTTGATGCGACGACCATGCCCACCCAGGCTTCGGCACTGGAGAACTTTGATGTCATCGTACTGGATGATTTTAATAGCAGTAGGCTGAGTCACGCCCAAATTGCCGCGCTGCGGACATGGGTCAACCAGGGAGGCGTATTGATTGAAGTTGGCGGGCAAAATTGGCAGCGTACCCTGGGCACGCTCCCGCCAGAGATGTTGCCGGTGGTGGTGAATGGTACCCACGTACTACCTGCCGGAACCCATCTTTTGCCCACCGCTGGCCCTGTGATACAAACTGCCGGACAGTCCGCTCTCTCCGACACCCTCAAAGATCCAGTAGTAGCCAGTACAGCAAGACTGCGCCAGCAAAACGGGTTTTTCAACAGCGAGACCTTATTGTCGTCCGGTACGACGCCGCTTATTGTGCGGTCACAAGAGGGCCAGGGCGTTATTTGTTATCTTGCCTTTGATCCCACGAGCACACCCTTGCTGAACTGGCAGAATACGGGTGCGCTCTGGAAGACCGTGCTGCTCCAGGCCATGGGCAATACATTTATGCTCTCCAATGCTGTCCCCACCTCTAGTAGCGGGCCGGGGCAGATTTTGACGCGAGGTGGAGTGATCAGCATGATAGCTCCAGCGATGCTATGGGGCCCCTGGATCCTCGCTTTCCTCCTGATCAGCTATCTCTTGATCCTTGGACCGGTACGTTATTACATTGTGAGGAGGTTGAAACGGCCTCGTTGGGGATGGCCTATTATTTTAAGCAGTATTGTCGTTTTTTCACCCCTCGCGTATGGTCTTGCCTTCTACCAGAGAGGCGCCGCGCTCACCGATAATAGCGTCTCTCTCATCCAGATTGACCAGGGAGGGTTAACTGCCCACGTTACGACGTACATGGGCATATACGTGCCTGGCCAGGGAGATTATACGTTGCATATTCCCGGTGAGAGCCTCGCTCAGCCGATCGATAATCAGTTTCTAGACAACAAGAGTCTCGTTCTGGCCGGTGATGACCTCTCGGCGAGCGTGCAAGCTGCGGTGGGAGGGACGGATATGAAACTGCCAGACCTTGGCCCCTGGACATTTCATCCGCTTGTGTTTGAGCAGGATCGCCAACTACAGGGCAATCTCGTCTCTCATTTGAGTTTGCGCAGTGGTCACGTGGTAGGAACGGTTAGCAATACGCTGAACACCTCCCTCAGCGATGTCTATATCCTGCTCACACACACATTTGTGAGCGTGGGAGACCTTGCATCCGGAGAGACGCGGCAGGTTGATTTCCCCTTACATACAACGTCAAGCCACCCTGCTACGTCCCTGGCCGATCAGATTGCTGCAAATGGCGGGCTGACGACCCCCTATGTTCCTTACGCGCACAACGATCAGCCGCGAACCGCTTTCCAGAGTCACATGGCGCTGCTGTCGGCCCTCGAAGGCGCCGGCTATTCCGCATCTCCCTGCGGTGGATCTTGTAACACACACGCGATAACGAGTCGGGGTATGATCTATCTCACAGGTGGGAAGGTTCCCAATCCCAATCTCGTCGATATGCCCGATCCATTGCTGGTGGCGGGCGCACCAGCTACCTTGATCGGCTGGGCGAATCAGCCAGCTGTGTCGGGAGTGGATGAAGTGACCATCAACGGCAATCACCCCTCGGGCCAGCACGAAAACTTTCTACACATGCCGCTCAACATTGATATTTCTGGTAGTGGAAACATTCCACCCGGCATTATTGGGAGCCACCTGGTCGATATCCAGAGTTACGACGCGCAGGCAATCCTGCCCGGCATCTACACCATGAATACCGGTAGTTTGACCTTCGCATTTTCAATGCCCACCGGCTCCAACCAGCAAGTCAAGGGTTTGACCGTTACAGTGCCGGACCTGCTTGCCAGCGCTGCCGGGCCGTCTACGAATGTCAGCCGCCTGGGCGCCAGCCTGTATAACTGGCAGACGGGCGTATGGGATTCCATACCGCTGCAGAAAAATAGCTTTACTACCGGGAACGTGGGGGCCTACATCGATCATAGCGGGCGGGTACTGCTGCAGGTCACAAACCAGAATAGCGCCATTGGGAAACTCTTCTTTGGCACGCCATTAGTGGCAACTACATGATTGTCCAGCCCACCGCGGCTAGTTGTGATCCATCGGCGATGGTTGCGAAGACCTTTGGCTTACCACCTGGCACAGACCCGACGAGCAGCGAATGTGTTTCTATAACGCTCTGGAATCCATTTACCTGCAGCACGTACATGCTCATGTCCCGCGAGATATTGGACCACGGCTCCTGCGAACGGTAGTTCACGAAACTATACTGTATTGTGCTGGTTTTGATTAGCTGTGTCAGGTTGGAACCATCTATGTTCATTTCCCACAGGCCGTTATGGCTGGTATCAGTTACCAATGGTGAGTTCCCGATGATAAATAAGAGCCTGTTGTGATCGATAGCACGCACTGCTACAGCATCGTAGGCCTCGCTGTGATAGATAGTGTGCTTTGGACCGCCCGCAATGGATTGGATGGCTATGTGACTTGGGCCGTTACAGGTGCCATCGCGGCAGTTCCCATCAGTGGTAAAGAGGGAAGAGCCATCTTCGCTGCTGTCAAAATCGCCGTACTCCTGGAAGAGGACCGTCAACATGTTGCTCAAATGTTGCCGCGCACCCTTTTTGATATCCAGCAGGTAGAGATGAGAATAGACCGTGTCGATCGCGCTATCGCTGATGTAAATGTGGGTCATGTCGAACCAGGTGCGCAGGAGAAGGCTGACCTGTGGGGGAGTAGTAAGCTCCGTTTGTAATACTCCCGTGAGCATATCCAGTAAATAGACGACTCCCTGCTCGTTCACAGTGTTGTAGTAAACCAGGTAATGCTGATCAGGAGACCATTGTACCTGTTGAATACCGAACCCCGGCGCGCACAAGAGCGTTTGGAGGCCCTGGCCATCCATGCGCAGCAACTGGAGTCGCGTCTGCCTGTTGGTACTCCCGGTTGTGGTGACAAAGAGCAGCCACTGGCCATCAGCGGAGACCTGCGCTTCATAGATATGGGCACGGTCTACCGTAAGCAACTCAGTTTTACGTCCCGTCTGAGTGTCGTAACGGATCAATTTGCCGTGGGTTGGTGAATCGTATGTGCCCTGGTTGAGGGTATAGACGATGTTCTGGTGCTGGCCAAGTGCGAGGGGAGCAGTGATCATCGCCCGCGCGCCCTTGAGAGGGCAATCCGTCTGAGTGGGCGGCATGGCCATCGTCGTGGGAGCAACGGTGGGTGTGACCATTCTATGCCCGGGGGGCATGATGCTTGCCGTGGGGGTTGTTCGTCTCGTAACAGGTGGTGTGGTTATACTGCAGGATGCGAGCAAGAGGATCAAGCAGGAGCCTACCAGGGAGAGCAACCGGCGGTTACATTGGGCAAAGTACATACGATTCTCCACGGTGGTGTTCCAAGAGATAAAGATTTCGTAGCATTAGTATTATACCAGTAACGTTCCAGAGCGTCTTGTGCAGCTTATTGTCTCTATTGATCTTGCAATTTACTTGCAACCATGCTACTATTGCTATCATAGAAATATTGTGTACCCACAATTACTCGGAGGACACAAGCAATCATTACGAACGAACATGAACTGATTGCCAGGAGCCTCAGCCAGTTTCGGCGGGCCAACCTGCGCGATTTCGTCCTGGGTATCATGCAAACCTTCGAGGACTTTGACTATTCGCTGCCTCAAATGGCCGTACTGCTTTTGCTTGATGAAGAGGGTGAGCTCAGCATCAAACAGGCTGCTCAACTGCTGGGACGTTCGATATCGGCTACCAGCCGCCTGCTCGACCAGCTAGTCGTGCGAGGCATGATCAGCCGGCGCGAGGACGAGCGCGACCGGCGGGCAAAGCGCGTGGCAATTACCGAGCAAGGGCGGGCATTTATCATGACACTCGAACAACGGCGCGCGGACGTACAGATAGCCGTGATGGAGTACCTCTCGGCCGAAGAGCAAGCGGAAGTGACCCGGGCTATGGTACTGCTTGCCGAGGCCGGGCAGAGAAGGAGAATGTAGTATGAGTCTCCAGCATCAACAACAGGAGCGCAGTGAACACCTCGAAGATACCGCATTTGTCTTACCCTTCAGCGCTCTTGACCGAGATTTGCTCGCGCTGGCGGGCGGTAAAGGCGCCAACCTGGGCGAGATGGCCAGAGCGGGATTCCCTGTGCCACCGGGCTTCTGCGTTACTACAGCTGCCTATGAACTCGCTGCCGCAGGCGCTGATCTTGAGGAGACGCTGACCGCGCTGGCCGGGACATCCGCCGGTGACAGCTCGCGGCTCGCGGCTCTGGCGCAGGCCGCCCGTGACAGCATATTGAGGTCCCCCATTCCGCCAGAGATCGCTGAATCCATTTGCGCAGCGTACCAGTCCCTGGGGAATGGCGAGACGCTTGCTGTATCCGTGCGTTCTTCAGCCACCGCCGAGGATCTGCCCTACGCGAGCTTCGCGGGCCAGCAGGAGACGTATCTCAACATCATCGGTAGCGAGGCTGTGCTCGATGCCGTCCGGCGCTGCTGGGCCTCACTATGGACCGACCGCGCTGTGAGCTATCGCGCTACCCAGGGCATCGATCACCGCACGGTACAGCTCGCGGTGGTGGTGCAGCGCATGGTGGAGGCTGCGGTTGCGGGTGTCCTCTTCACCGCTAACCCGCTCACCGGCAGGCGTCGTCAGGCGGTCATCGATGCCAATCCGGGTCTGGGCGAGGCGGTTGTCTCCGGTGCCACCAACCCCGATCACTTCGTCGTCACGACCGCTACCGGCGAGATCGTTGAACGGCGTCTGGGCGATAAGCGTGTGATCATCAAGGGAAGCCCGGGCGGCGGCACGGTGCGGACTGAAAGCCTCGACGGAAGCGACTCAGCCTGTCTCTCCGATGACCAGGTCCGTGCTCTAGTGGAACTGGGAGCGCGCGTCGAGGCGCATTATGCGGCGCCGCAGGACATTGAGTGGGCCATTGATCCTTCGGGACAGGTCTGGCTCTTGCAAACGCGACCGATTACGACCCTCTTCCCCTTGCCTGCCACCGCACCAACAACGGATGATGCACTACGCGTCTACTTTTCGTTCAACGTCGTTCAGGGGGTCTATCGACCGTTCACCCCCATGGGGGGCTCCGCCTTCCCTCTCTTCGCCTCCGCTCTGGCAGGGGCCTTTGGCCTGACTCCTCGCGATCCCTTGAGCGGCCCCGCTGGCCTGGTTGCCGAGGCGGCCTCCCGTCTCTTCCTCGATGTGACCGCTCCCCTGCGCAGTTCATTTGGGCGTAAAATCCTGATAGGAGCAGCACGGGTCGGAGAGACGCTCTCTGCCGGACTCTTTGAGCAGCTTACCACTGATCCACGCCTCTCCCTCGTCCCTACGCGCCGCTGGCCGGTTGTGCGCGCTTTCGGCTCGGTCATAGCGCGCACCCGTGCCCCGCTCTACCTGCTCCAGGCGCTGTTCTGGCCTTCAGCAGCAGTAGCGCGCGTGGAACGCTTGAGAGCAGGGCTGCAGGAGTTCGACGTGGCAGTGGCAAAAGCTGGCGCTGCCGGCTCTATCGAGCGCTTGACTGCCCTTGAGCAGCTCCTTCTTGACTGGATGCCGCGTATCCTCGGCAGGCTGGCCCCGGTCCTCGTGTGCGGGCTGACGGCCTATGGTCTTGCCGGCAGACTCCTGGATGGTCTTGCCACTCCTGATGAGCTACAGAGCGTGCTGCGCGGACTCCCGCACAATCCTACCACAGAAATGGATCTCGCACTCTGGGACCTTGCACGGCGCGTGCAGGCCGATCCGGCTACCGCTCGCTATCTCCGTGAAACGCCACCCGAACAGCAGGGACAGGACTATCGCGCAGGCAGCCTGCCCCTCCTCCTTCAGCAGGAATTAAGCGAGTTCCTGCGCGCCTATGGACATCGCGGAGTGGCCGAAATCGACCTGGGTCTGCCGCGCTGGTCAGAGGACCCAACCCACATCCTTGGCGTGCTCGTCAACTACCTCCAACTACAAGATCCAACGATGGCGCCGGACGTCCAGTTCCGGCGGGGAGCGCAAGCGGCCGAAGCTATGGTGGCCGACCTCACACAGCGAGCAAGCCGCAAAGGACGACTGCGCGGCCTGCTGGTTGGTTTCTTGCTGAAGCGAGCGCGGGCGCTGGCCGGGATGCGCGAGACGCCCAAGTTCTGCCTCGTCTTCCTCCTGGCGCACGTCCGCGAACAACTCTGGTCTGTCGGCAAAGAATTGCAGCGCGCTGGACGCTTAGAGGCAGCCGATGACATCTTCTTCATCACGCTCCCTGAGGCCCACCTGGCCCTGGCGGGAGAGGATATGCGCCCCATCGTGCGCGAGCACCGTGCCGATTACGAGCGCGAGTTGCGCCGCCGCCACGTACCGCGAGTTCTACTCTCCGACGGCACAGAGCCGGGCGCCGCATCCCAGCCACTTGCATTACAACCAGGTACGCTCCAGGGAACCCCGGCCTCACCCGGACGCGTAACAGCCCCGGCGCGAGTCATCCTCGACCCTACGGGCGCTCGCCTGGAACCCGGCGAAATCCTGGTTGCCCCCTCCACCGACCCGGGCTGGACCCCCCTCTTCCTCACCGCCTCTGGCCTCGTCATGGAAATGGGCGGCATGATATCCCACGGAGCCGTCGTCGCCCGCGAATACGGCATCCCCGCCGTCGTCGGCGTCCCCTCTGCCACCGAGCGCATCACCACCGGCCAGCACATCACCATTGACGGCGCTTCTGGCATTATTAGCATCGATGCGACTTAGAAAAGATTGGAGTAATATCGCGCAGAAAAATTTCCGTTGTCTTTGGGCCGATGCCCTTGAATGCTTGTAAACGAGAGGACAACTCATCTATCGATTGAGACTGTCTCATAAGTTCAGTCAGCGTGCCATATTCCTCTTTCAGCATCTTTGCAACATCCAGCAATTTCGTCGCCGTTGAGAAATCATAGCGAACATAATGCCCTCTATCTAAAACTTCAACGAGCTTATCCCATCCAGCTTGCAAGATTGCTTCTGGAGTAATGAGACCTTCCTTAACAAATTCGCCATATGCCCGTTTTGCCACATCTTGCTGGATAGGTTTACCAAATAGCAAAGATGCCAGAAACCATTTGAAATATTCTGTTTCTTGTTTTGAGGAAAGATCGATCCCCAATTCATGGGCATATATTTTCTTCTGTTCCATAGGTATCCTCCCTATTCGAGACAAGCTTACCGTACAATGCTGCCTGCATGTTGTCAACCTTATCGAGAGATAGTTTGAGATTATGGCAACAGCACCATCGTTTTCAGCAAGTGCTCCAGTGTGGCGGCAGGATCAGTACTGAGGCCCGAGTGGGCGGGCGAGGTCTGGATGATGGTGCTGCGTGGAGAGACGAGCCAGTGGAAGCGCTCGGATTGCGAGAGCTGGCCGATGGCGCCCGCTTCTGCGCTGCCGGCACACACAAGAGGGATAATGTCGAGGTGTCGCTGTACCATATCGAGATCGACAGCAGGGTAGAGGGTGGTGAGGCGCGGTATGTCCAGGTAGATGAGCGCGTCCAGAAAACGGCGCGTGCGACAGAAAAGAATCACGCCGGCATTGATATATTCACCGCGTTCGACACACGGCACAACGCGCACGATCGCGTAATCATAGGAGTTCAGCGCGGGCATGCAGTGCCTCCTCCACAAAAATATGCGAAGCCGCTAAGCGGTCCAACAGATAGGCAATATAGGCTGCACGATGGGTCTCAGGGTCATTATACAGCAGGTCGTTGTCGAGCCATGTATCGGGAATCATGCTGACGATATCCTCTATTACCGCCGGCGTTAAACGTGCTTTAAGCAATATATCGGCCTCAACAAGCTCGCTGGCAACTGGCAGTAACACGTGTTGCTTAATCGGCGTAAAGGGTGATCTGCTACGTTCCATATAGTCTGTTGCCGTGTGATGGAAGTAGAGCGAGGCCCCGTGATCGATGAGCATGAGGCGCTTGTGCCAGAATAGCATATTGGTATTGCGCGGCGTGCGGTCAACATTGGTCACATATGCATCAAACCAGACAATCGACGAGGCAAGCAGCGGGTCGAGGGTGCGGGCGTCGAGCGCATCGAAAGCAATCGCACCAGGCAGATAGTCAAGGGCCAGGTTAAGGCCTGCGCTGGCCTTGATGAGCGCCTGGATTTCAAAATCGGGCTCGGAGCGCCCCAGCTTGGAGTCCAGTTCGGCAAAGACGATTTCGGGTACGGGCAATTCCAGGGCGCGAGCGATTTCACCCGCGACCATTTCAGCAATCAGCGCCTTTGGCCCCTGACCCGCGCCACGAAATTTCAGCACATAGAGACCATCGTCGTCCGCTTCGACGATGGCCGGCAGTGAGCCGCCCTCTCTCAGCGGCGTCACATAACGAGTGGCAGTAAGCGTTCTTAGCATGCCGCTATTCTAGCATATACCGGGGACAGATTATAGGCTATTATGCTTTCGGCAGTGAGCAGCTAGCTAGGCATCGGCCCTTCGATCGCCTCTTGAAAGAAACGATCAAACTCAGGAGGCAGTTGGGCGAAGATATCTTCGATCTCTCCCTTGGAGACTGCTTCGTTCAGAACCCTTATGACAGCCCGCGCATGAAAGACCGCTTTCGGCAGGTCCTCCCCCTCGCGCAGACTCACTCTTCTATAGAACTCATCCAGGGAGAAGCGTTCCCCTATGCCTCCATACCGGAGCAGGTGTTCTCCAATCTCTGGTGGCAACTGCGAAGCAAGATCTTTTGGCTCCCCTCCAGCAAGACGTTCTCCGAGTGTCTCCAACGTGGCACGTGTGGCGCGCTCAGCGTCTCCACGCGAAGCCAGACGTGCATAGTGCTGTACCCGTCCGATGAATTCGTCGTGTTTCATACTCTCCTCCAATATATCTCAAAACGAATTCCAAAGGCATGTGCATCTATTTCAAAACAAATTCCAAGGGCATGTGCATCTCGCTTGTGCAGAAGTGCTTGTGCAGAATCCTAGAGTGCTCTAGTGATTGCTAACATCCATACTCTATACGATAGTTGTGCAGCAAACGTGACACTTCTCAAGACATTTGGAGAGAAGGCCTCCCGTGAGCGGACTTGAGATGGGTCAGGCCTGTCATCCTGAGCGCCGCGAAGGATCTGTGCGGCCGTCTCGCCTGATCCTTCGCGGCGCTCAGGATGACAGGCTTTCTCTCCAAATATCTAACACCTCTCACTCCAACTTGTGTATGATATAGGTCACAGCTGAGAATAATGTATAATCAATAATACAGAATCATCGTCCCAATTTACCTGGAACGTTCACTGGAGTTCTAAATCGGCGGGCAAAGGAGAAGCAGACCAATGACGGATACAAAGACTAGCTACGCGACATGTCCACTTTGTGAAGCGACCTGCGGATTGGAGATCGTGACGCGCGGGCGCGAGGTGCTCTCCATCCGAGGGGATGAGCAGGACGTTTTTAGCCATGGATATATTTGCCCGAAAGCCTATAGTCTCAAGGAACTGGACGCGGACAGGGATTGTATTCGCGAGCCAATGATGCGCAGGGGCGATCAGTGGCTGAAGGTGAGCTGGGATGACGCTTTTGCCGAGGTCGAACGCGGACTGCTGCCCATCTTGCAAGAACGCGGGCGAGATGCCCTTGCCGTCTATGTGGGCAATCCGAACGCGCATAACCTTGCCAGCCTGGTCTACCTCCCCGTATTGCTGCACGCGGCAAAGACGCACAACTTTTTCTCTGCCTCCACCGTTGACCAGATGCCCAAGCAGGTAACAGCTGGTTTGATGTTTGGTACAATACTTTCGATACCCGTGCCTGACCTTGAGCGCACCGAATTCCTGCTATTGCTGGGCGCGAACCCGCTGGTCTCGAATGGCAGCCTGATGACGGCTCCTGATATGCGCGGACGACTGCGGAGTTTGCGCCAGCGCGGCGGCAAAATCGTGGTAATCGACCCCGTTCGCACGCGCACCGCGCAGGAGGCGGATGAACATCATTTTATCCGGCCAGGTCACGATGCTCATTTCCTGTTTGCCATGGTTCACACCCTTTTCGCGGAGAACCTGGTCGCGCCAGGACGATTGGCTGAGCACCTGGATGGTCTTGAGCAGGTGCGCGAAATAGCACAACCTTTCGCGCCTGAGAGGGTAGCGGAGGCCTGCGGCATTGAGGCCGAGACGATACGAGCGCTCGCGCGGGAACTTGCGGCTGCACCACGGGCGGCGGTCTATGGCCGTATTGGCACCTGCACGCAGGAGTTTGGCACGCTGGCGAGCTGGCTTGTTGACGTGCTCAATGTGCTGACCGGCAACCTCGACCGGGAAGGCGGGGCGATGTTTCCCAGGGCTGCAGCGGGAGCGCGAAACGCGTCGGGCACTCCTGGTAAAGGACGTGGCGTGCGCTTTGGCCGTTGGAAGAGCAGAGTGCGCGGCTTACCAGAAGTCTACGGTGAGTTACCGGCATCCTGCCTGGCCGAGGAGATCGAGACGCCGGGCGAGGGACAGGTCAAGGTATTGATAACGCTGGCAGGGAATCCTGCGCTGAGCACACCCAATAGCCAGCGTTTGCAGCAGTCGCTTGGCACGCTGGAATTCATGGTCAGTGTGGATATGTACCTGAACGAGACCACGCGTTTTGCCAATGTCATCTTGCCTCCTCCACCTTCACTGGCCCGTTCGCACTACGACCTCGCGCTGTACCAGCTAGCTGTACACAATGTCGCGCACTATTCAGCGCCTGTCATTGAGCGTGAAACGGGGATGCCGGACGAGTGGGAGATATTCCTGCGCCTGGCGGCTATTCTTGGTGGACAGGGTGCGCAAGCCGATATACGACTCCTCGATGATATGAGCCTGGCGACGCTCATCCAGCGCGAGGTAGCGACTGCTGGAACAAGTGTCGAGGGGCGCGACCCCGGCGAGCTGCTCGCGGCTCTCAAGCCCAGGCGCGGGCCGGAGCGGATGCTCGACTTCATGCTGCGTAGTGGTCCCTATGGCGATGGCTTTGGGGCGAAGGAGGGTGGCCTGAGCCTTGCTGTGCTGGAAGACCATCCCCATGGCGTTGATCTTGGTCCGCTCCAGCCGCGTATCCCCGAGGTCCTGCGTACAATTTCCGGTAAAATTGAGCTGGCGCCAGCGCCAATCGTCGAAGATGTTGCGCGACTGCGTGCCTCTTTAGACAGAGCCAATGGGCATATGCTGCTGATTGGACGGCGCGACCTGCGATCAAACAACTCGTGGATGCACAACCTGCATGTCCTCGCCAAGGGCAAGGATCGCTGTACCCTCCTCGTGCATCCCGATGATGCCGCGCGCCTGGCGCTGGTCAATGGGGATAGGGCCTGTGTCACCTCACAAGCTGGCACGGTGGAGATTCCAGTTGAGGTGACCGATTCGATCATGCCAGGTGTCGTCAGTATTCCCCATGGCTGGGGACATGCCTTGCCCGGCACGCAGATGCGGGTCGCGAGGGAGCACGCGGGCGTGAATACAAACATATTGACCGTTGAAGAGAACGTGGAACCGCTCTCGGGCAATGCCATACTCAATGGGATCGCTGTGACGGTTGAGAGGGCGAAAGCTTAGCATAGATTTGCTGGTGCTGTGCCTCCTGGTTTATCGCTTAGCCGAATTTCGGCTGCGAGCCCGCCTGGCCCAGACGCGAGCCGTCGATTCCCGATCAAATGCACAAGCCAACAGCCCGTCCGACCATGCGCTCTCAAGGTTTGCCAACGGTATTGATGAATGGGAGAGCCCGCGTTGTCTCTTCCATGTAGCGATTGGGAGGGCAGAGCCACACCGAAACATGTGTTGGCTGCATCGTCTCCTCAACCACTGCCTCCAGCTTGGTGCATAACTGGTTCAAGTCCACCTCATCGCGTACGGTCGCACTGAACGTCGCCAGCGTGCGGGCCGCGTCATATTTGCGACGGTAGAAGCGACGGTCGATGCCTAGCTGAATACGCCTTCGCAAGGGCTGGAACAGGGCAGCAATGGCCAGTGTGGAGGCCACGATGACCAGGGGCTGCTCTGAGATGGTTCCTGTCACGAGATGCACCAGCGACTGGAGGCTGAGAATCAGGCCGAAGTAAACCAGCGCCAGCGTCACCGTCAGGCTACTATAGACCAGCGTGCGGTGAATAATGAGATCAATGTCATAGAGCCGGTAGCGCAGAATGGCAAGGCCAATGCAAAGCGGGAAGATGAACGAGAGGACGATTAAGGCGAGTGCAGTGACAAGCTGATAGAACGAGCCAGCTTGCCCAAGCGAAGGGAAGATCAACAGTGGCCCTATTGATCCGACAGTGATGATCACTTCCACACATCCACCGAAGATGAACCACTTGCCCTGCTGGCGCTGGAGTGGACTGGAAGCCGTGCGACGGTGAGAGGCTTGTGCGATCAAGAGCAAGCCTAATGCTGCAAGCCATACCAGAGAATAGAAGAAGTTCATGAAAATGAAATAGTGAATGACCGCTACACCCCAACAGAGGAGAAGCCAGCGCGCCCATCGTGTAACAAACCGCCCATCAGAGAGTGAAAGGACCAGCACATACATCCCACCTCCAAATACATACATACCCATGGCAATCCACCCCCATGCCGAGGTCATGTCCATGCCATAGACATTTGGGTTCAAGGCGACTGACGCCACCACCGCCAGCGCACCCAGGAGTGCCATCCAGTCATCGGACCTGCGCCAGAAAATCACCGCACCGAGAGTGAAGCAGACTAACGCTAAGGCTATATCGAGGGCGAGGGTGAAGGCGGCATAGGCGCTGACGGAGAGGCCAAGCTTCTGCAGGGCCTGTGCCGAGTCAGGGGTGGGTTGCGCGGAACCACACGCAGCGCCTGTGCAGATGGTCTGAAGGGCTGTAGAGTATGCCGGGAGCCTGGCAAGAAAGAGCGTCACGATCAGGGTGACCACTGTTACCCATGCGACTCGCGCAAGGATGAGTCTGCGCCCAGGTAAGCGCGTCTCTGGTACTCCCGATCGCTCGGAACGCCTCGTTGCCTGGCTGGGTACAACTGCATCGTTGAGAGGTGTGCTCATGGTTGCCCTCTTCAAGCTGCGCATCAGGCGCTGAAATGCGAGAAAAGCATGCACTACTCTTCCTGTGAGATGTCAACCTTCCTTGCTATCATAACACATTCCCACCCAAAAATATACGCGACCAATGCTTTGAAGGCCTTGCATTGCTCCATGTGCAGACCTCCATCACCTCACTCTCGTGCTGCCTCTGGAGTCGGTTCATCGGCTGATCTTATTGGAAGCTATTGATCGTCTACAGGACGCCTCCGAGTTCACCGAGGCCAATTTCTGGTATAGAAAGCCCTGAGTGAAGGACTCAAGCAAGGCGTCTTCGCCGGAGAGGACCGCAAGGCCTGGCAGCCTTTCTGTCATTCATCAACAGAGCCCTGAAGGATGTAGAAGCCAGGGAGACTGACAGGCAGGCATCCCTGCGCCTGCGTCTCGCCGAAGAGTACGCGAACTGCCGCAGCAAGGGCAGGCCTCGTATATTCATAAGTTACCAGGTAAGTACGCAACTGTGGAAAGGCCAGCAGGTCGTAGGGGTTGCGCACCGCCAGTCCGATGACGCGCCGCCCCGACTGCGCGAGGCATTGCATTAGTTCCGCCTGCCGGAGATCCAGGTGAGCGTTTACCGTTGCCATAATGATGGTATCCGCGCTGCTGCTCGCGGCCAGTATTTCACTGTATTCTTGCGCCGCGGGACGCGCGGAAGTGAAAATTGTCTGGACGTACTCGTGGCGCTGTCGTATGCATTCTACGAGAAACTCATGAGGAAAGTGTCTATCTTCCACCTTCGAGAGTGTATTTTTCTGTTGCGTGAGCACAAATATGCGCTCCTCAGGTTTCACGCGTAGGGGTATCAGTACGTCTTCGTTGCGGACGAGGGTAGTAGAGAGCGCGTATGTCCGGTCGCTTAATCGTCGGTGTGACTCCCAGTCAAGCGCTGTCAGAGCAGTTGGCGCTGGCAAATTATCCCAGGAGAGATAGCGCTTCTTGAGCTCGGCTACGCGTTCCGCGGCCAGCTGCACCGTTTCCAGGCCGAGGATACCACTCTCTAGCGCTGCAGCTATAGCCTTGAGGCTGTCCAGCTGGCGGCTATACAGGTGAGAGACCAGCACAAGGTCAGTGCCCGCTTGCAGCGCCATAACACTTCCCTGTTCCGCGCCGACCGTCTCGGTGATGGCGCTCATTTCCATGCAATCGGAGACGATCACTCCCGTAAAACCGAGTTTCTCGCGGAGCAGCCCACGTATGACGGCGGGGGATAACGAGGCTGGTAGAGCGGATTGAGCCTCATGCTGCATAATACAGGGGAGGTAGATATGCGCGGTCATCACGCTTTCGGCGCCTGCCGCAATGCCACTTCTGAAGGGAACCAGTTCAACCTCTTCCAGCCTTTCAAGTGTATATGGAATGGTGGGCAGGGCCAGGTGGGAGTCTACCGCCGTATCGCCGTGACCGGGGAAATGTTTTAGCGTTGAGATCACCCCGGCTTGCTGGTAGCCTTTTACCGCGGCAGCTGCGAGATGAGCGACCCGCTGAGGATCTTCGCCAAATGATCGAACGCCTATTACCGGGTTGGCGGGATTGTTGTTCACGTCTGCAACGGGAGCCAGATTCATATTGATACCCAGCGCTTTGAGTTCTTGTCCCGTTGCCAGGGCCACATCATGGGCAAGTTGCTCCGAGCCTGCCGCGCCCAACGCCATGTTTCCTGGAAATATAGTCGCACCTTCACCAAGGCGGCTCACGAGGCCGTTTTCCTGGTCAATGGCAATGAGTAAGGGATAGTGATGGCCTGCCGCCCGCGCGATGCGCTGCAAGTTTTGGGTCAATGCGTAGACCTGTTGGGTATGTTGTATGTTGCGCGAAAAGAGGATGACGCCGCCAACGCAGTGGTGTTGAATGAGGTCGGTGATTTCCTCGGAGGGCGTGGTTCCCTCGAATCCGGCTACGAGCAGTTGACCGATTTGCTCTTGCACGCTCATAGTAATGGTATTGCTGGCCATAACCTCACCTTTCTCGTTCATTACGTCTCACATACCATGCCCTGGCTCGTGGCCTTGTGCATCATTTTTTTGCATCCAGAGCGTCCAGCGCTCCGCGTAGGAATTGATCGTGCGCGGCGAGTTGCTCTCTGGCCTCTTCCGGCGCCATACCGGTCCGTCCGACGATGATGGCCGTTTTGACCTCGCCGCCCGCTTCCTGCAACAGCGCTTCAGCCGCATCTGGCGCCAGCTCGCTGGCCTGCTGGACGATTCCCACAGCACGTTGGTGCAATTTACGATTCGTCGGCTGTACGTCCACCATCAGGTTACCATAGGTTTTCCCCAGTAAGATCATGGTGCCGGTGCTGAGCATGTTCAACACCATCTTCTGCGCTGTTCCTGCCTTGAGGCGCGTCGACCCGTTGATCACCTCTGGTCCAACGACCGGAGCAATCATAATCTCGACCACTTTTTCGAGCGCTGTATCCTTGTTACAGGCGAGGCCAATACAGAGCGCTCCCTTCTCCCGGGCATAGGAGATGGCGCCCAATACATAGGGCGTGCGACCGCTGGCGGTTATGCCGACAACAACATCTTGCTCGACAATGGCGAGTTGGGCCGCATCGCTATTTCCTGCTTCGGCGCTATCTTCAAGGTCTTCGACCGCCTGCCATAGCGCAAAGTGTCCACCCGCAATGCGCCCAATCACCATCTCTGGGGGGATATTGAAGGTAGGAGGGCATTCAGCCGCGTCCAATGCTCCCAGTCGACCGGAGGTCCCGGCGCCAAAATAAATGAGACGACCACCGTGGCGCAGGTGAACAGCTATCGCTTCGATGGCCCTGGCGACGTGTGGCAACACCTGCTCGACGGCTTGCGCCACCCTGGCATCTTCCGCGTTAATCGCTTGCACGATCTCCAAAGGACTCATGCGGTCGATTTCTGCTGTGGCCGCATTGACCTTCTCGGTCTCCAACGCACCGTAGAGTTGTTCCTTGCGAGTACTGGCGTCCTGTTGGGCTGACATCTATCGCCTCCTCTTATTACGAATTTATGGCGGAGCAAACCCGCTTTGAGTTAAGATACCAGCTGTTCACGCTTCATATGCGTATAGAACGTGTATTTGTTGCCGCGGTAGACAGCTTTAGCGTACTCGAATGGCTGGTTGCGGTCGGTATAAGTGGTGCGGCGGGTGAAGAGTAAAGAGCTGCCAGCAGGAATTTTCAATAGCTGCGCTTCCTCGTTGCTCGCGAGGCCGGCCTCCAGCTCCTGATCAGCCTCCATCGGCGGCAGTCCATATTTCGTCTCGAGTATGCGATAGAGCGAATTATGTTCCAGGTCTTCCTCCAGCAGCTTCTCGCAGCCCTTAAAGTAGATCTGAGAAAATTCGATTGCCAGTGGTTGTGCGTCGGCGAAGCGCAGGCGGCGCAGGCAGAAAAGCAACTGGCCAGGCTCGATGCGCAGTCGTTCAGCAGTTGTCTCATCAGCCGGGCACATCTGGGCAGAGAGGACTTTTGTGCTCGGTTGCTGGCCGCGCGCTTTGATATCTTCCGTGAACCCGGTCAGGCGTATCAACTGCTGGGTGATCTTGTTCTGACTGACAAAAGTGCCTTTTCCCTGTTCGCGGTAGAACAAACCCTCGTTGACCAGGTCCGTGATGGCCTGGCGAGCTGTCATCCGGCTGATGCCGTACGTTTCGCCCAACTCGCGTTCAGATGGAATGAGATCGCCAGGTTGCCATTCTCCGGCGCGTACGCGCTCGCGCATGATCTCTTTCAGTTGGTAATAGCGGGGTAGAGGACTATTCCTGTAGATAGCGTTCATACTTATATTCAACCTTTACAGTAGCTGCAAAGAATAAAAACAGATGGTATAATTGGTATGTTGTATATACCACCTTTGTAAGGATATAATCCCATATTTTTGCACGAATGTCAAGTGTTGAGGCAAACGAGAGCAGACGTTTGGAGAGAAGACTTCCCGTGAGAGGACTTGAGCGCTGTCCTGGCTGTCATCCTGAGCGCAGCGAAGGATCTGGCGAGCCTGACGCAGAGATCCAAAGCTCGCGCTCAGGATGACAGGCCTTATCTCCAAATGTCTAGCAAACGAGCTTGAATTACAGCGAGAGTTCTTGTTGTAGTTGGCCCATTCTGGCACGAAATACGGTCTCCATCGCGTGCTTCTCTTGAATGGATAGAAAGCTATGACGGACGCCGTTGAGCAGGATATCGTTGACTGTGTTGACATCAAATTTGAAGACGTCGAAGAGTAAACCGACTTCCTGGTTCAGCGTCGTGTTGAACAGGGGTGGATCGTCGGAGTTTACGGTAATGGGTATCCCTGCAGCATAGAGACGTGGAAGGGGATGGCTGCTGATATCTGTGTAAACGCCGAGGCAGATGTTGCTAGTAGGGCAAATTTCAAGTGGGACCTGTCGTTCTGCCAGGTACTCTACGAGGGTTGGATCCTCGATAGCGCGCACCCCGTGGCCAAGTCGTTCCGCGCCTAGCGTACGTAAGGCTCCCCAGATACTTATAGGTCCTACAGTCTCCCCGGCATGGGGAGCGCTGCGCAGCCCCGTTTCAAGGGCTTTTTCAAACCAGGTCACGTACTGCTCGGGGGGATGGTGCACCTCTCCTCCGCCAAGCCCAAGGGCTACCACGCCGTCTTCTCTACCTTCCTGGGCGACCGCCAGCGTATATTCGGCGCGCTTGCGGTTGCGTTCAGCATCTGGAATATCGCGCACGATATCGAAGATCCACCTGATCTCTACGCCAAATGCCGCTCGAGCGCGCTGGCATCCCTTTGTCAATCCGGCAAAGAATGTATCGAACGGGACCCCTAAAGAAAAGTAATGGGTGCTGGGCGAGAAGGTGACCTCCGCGTAGCGCGCGTTCTGGCGGGCCATATTCGCGCCGAACTCGTAGGCGATGAGCTCGTAGTCCTCAGCCGTTTTCAGGCAGCGTGAGATGGCGAAGTATATCTCTATAAAGTGGCTGAAATCACGAAAGGTAAACCAGCGCTGCATCTCCTCCACACTCTGTACGGGCAGTGGCACTCCATTGCGCTGCGCCAGGGTCAGCAGGGTGGTTGGTTGGATCGAACCTTCAAGGTGGACGTGCAATTCAACTTTGGGGACAGCAGTGACGTAACGTTCGATCTTAGATTCCATACTTATTTTTTCCTCGCAAGCTCATTTCTTCTTCAGAAGTCTAGCACAGAAGGCCAGCGCCGTCTAGATGTGTTTTCTGCTGTATTTCAAGAATTGTATTATACCGAGATCAACGGTATAGCGATGAGAGCGATGAAAATGCCGATTGCCTGCAATCGTGTCACACGTTCCCTGAGAATGATACCGGCCAGCAAAACTGTGGCCGCAGGATAGAGAGAGGAGAGGATCGCGGCAACAGCAAGACGCCCGCTATGTGTCGCCAGCACGAAGAAAGCGTTTCCCGCTACATCGAGCGCACCTGCCAGCAGCACGAGAGGAAACGCGGACAATTTGGGAAGGAGATCCTGGCGTCTGATCAGGAGGAGGGACAGCATAAAGAGGAAAGAGGCGAGTCTGGCAGCAGCAAGGGGCCAGAATATGGCGGTAGAACTGGCCCGGCTAATGAGGATAAAGAAACTGCCAAAGCCTAGTCCTGCCAGCAGAGCCAGTCCCACCCCTTCAGGGCGTCCTCTTGCCCGTTCTGGACGTGAAATCAGCCATACCGCGATCAATGCGAGGGTGAATCCAGCAACTTGGAGCAGGCCGGGCAGACCTTGAAAAAACACGCTAAAGATCACTGGAAGGGCGGCGGCAAGTACGGCGGTTACGGGAGCGTTGATCCCCATTCGTCCGACTGCCAGCGCCTGGTAGAAGGAAACCAATCCGACGGCTCCCGCCAATCCTGCCGCGCCGCCCCACGCCATATCGAGGGCAGAAGGAAACGGTTCGGACCATGCCAGGGCAAGGGCGATCAGTAAGACAAGCCCGAGAGCATGGGCAGCGACGACGACAGTTAAGACATTTGCACGGCGCGTGGCCAGCCCGCCGCTAAAATCTCCCGAGCCCCACGAAAGGGAAGCGGCCAGGCCGAACAGAGCGGTGATGAGATTATGATTCATAATGGCGCTTTAATGTGTCGCCTGAGCCGCGCTCTGTCCGGCATGTGCCTGGCGCATGATCTCTCGCAGTTGCCCCAGGTGAGAATCATCGTGGCTAAGACCAAAGACGAAGCGAGCCACAGCGTTAATCGGCCCGACGCTTGGATAGGGCGTATAGGTCGTATCGAGATGCGGCTCGTCGGGCCAGGCATCAAGCATGGCGTGACGCATGCGGCGGCTCTCTTCAAGGCGTTGGTGCAGTTGTGCAACGGTATGTACAGTGCGCCATGGCACTTCATAGCGAGAGCGGCCCTCGACCGGGAGTCCACGAGCCAGCGTGAGCGCTAATGCCGCCGATTCTTCTGACGAGGCCGTGGCATGTACAATAACATGACCAAGCGTCCAGGCAAGGTCCTTCTCCTCGGGAATGCCAAAGGTATCATTCGCATCGGGATCCAGGGGTACAAAGTCTACGTCCTCATCTTTCGCATCAACAATAATCGCCAGCATAGTATCGATCATTTCATCGGTTAAGCGATGCAGGTCAGCTTTGGTCAGGTCACGGCAAAGATCGGAGTATGTGAGCGTTTTATTTCTGACCGGCGTGAAATCGAGCATAATCTATCCTTTCGTTCTGATAAGCAAATAATAGTCTCGACCTTTTCAAAAAAGGCCGGAACAATGTAACTATGTCCGCTACTATTACGAACGAAAACATAGTACAGGATATTCCCTATCTTCACGAAGTGATGGCTGTCCTGAAAAATCCTCCTGAGGTTTGCTGTTGAAGTATTGTTCAGTAGAGCGCCTTAGAGGATATATTGAAGATGAACAGGCAAGATCGCACATGGTTCTTGAAAAAGAGACTTTACCGGCTACCTCTACTGGCCAACTCTTCGGGCCTGGGCGCGACCTTGACACCAGATGCGGTCTTGACCTCGATATGGTCATAACGTCTCACTTTGTAGATGATCGTCGAGATGACCCAACTCAGCACAAAGATGCCGATGATCACTATTCCGAGGAAACCGAAGTCCAGGTTGTTCACGTAATCCCAGGGACCACCAGTTAGATTCAATCGGCCGCTGATAATCGAGAGGATCTCAATCGTTCCCACGACCAGGGCAACCAGGACAGAAACCAGGGTGATGTTCAAATTGTAGTAGAGTTTGCGCACAGGTTTGACGAAGGCCCAACCATATGCTCCAAGCATCAAGATACCATCAGTGGTATCGAGCAGGCACATACCTGCTGTGAACAGCATGGGGAAGATGAGGATGAAGGGAATAGGAAGACCTTTGCCAGCTTCTACCGCGGAAATGCCCAGGAGTGCAACCTCGGTCGCAGTGTCGAAGCCAAGACCGAAGAGCAATCCAACGAGGTACATTTTCCAGCTCTTATCGACCATCTTGAGCAAAGGTCGGAAGAAACGACCCAGTAAGCCTCGCTGGTTCAAAAACTCATTCAACGTCTGATCATTGTACTCCTCACCACGCTTCACTTTTTGGAAGGCTTGAAAGACTTCCCAGAGCACCAGGATATTAATAATCGCGATGAGATACAGGAAAAGAGCGGAGACCGATGTGCCAATGAGTCCGCCTGCGCTTTTGAAGCCTGGAATGTCGCTTTGAATGAATGCCGCGGCAATGGCGATAGCGATAGATAGAGCCACCACGATGGTCGAGTGTCCAAGCGAGAAGAAAAACCCGACGGCGACGGGACGTTTATTCTCCTGCAACAATTTGCGCGTCACGTTATCAATTGCCGAAATATGGTCCGCGTCGACAGAGTGGCGCAAGCCAAAGGTGTATGCAAGCAGCGCGGTACCAAGCAGCGCGGGATACTGCACCGAGAAGCCAAGGAAGGCAAACGTCCACGCGAGGATGTTGAACGCAATCAGAAGTACGTAGATGCTAATAATCTTCCTGCGCAGGTCGGCTGAACTGTCATTGAATACGCGTGTAAGCGGCGTTATTCCGAAGTTTTTACTCATGAAACCTCCTGAAAGCACACGGTGCACCAGAGCGAAAAGAGTTGGTGAGCGTGATTTGTCTCTTGAGAAGTATTTGAGTTGTGATGTCAGGTAGACGATGTACAAAGACTCCACTTGAGAAGCTCTCAACGGAAGACATCCCTGCACACGAAGAAAACAACTATACCGATTATAGCATAAAAAAATCCTAATTGCAATATTTTCTCAATAAAGAACATAATGCAAAAGGGAAGTTAACTCATTAAGCTGTTCTATTGGATCTATGTTACCCTGGTCACTTATGCTGCTAACTTACCCGTTAATATCACTACTGGCGCGCTGCATGAGTACGGCGAACCAGCATACCTGCGCAAGCCGCGAGGACAAACAGCGCGAATACGGCTATGAGCCAGGGTGTTGGAGAAGGTTGCGGGCCAGGCAATGGATTTGGATCACTGCCGGTACCCGGCATACCAGGCACGCCCTTTACCTGTGCATCTACCAAACGTATCGATGGAGTGCCCATCGATCGGCCAACGGTGAACACACTTGTTACCGTATTTGCCTTGAGTGAAAGTGACGCAGGTAGGGTCGTGTTATTCTGCGGCGCTGAAACCTGTAGTGAATATGAACCTTGCGGAACAGTCACATAATCGCTGGCCTGTTTGTATGTAAGTCCACTAACAAGTGTATTATTGCCTGTTGCTACGTTCACAGACCCGGCGTCGGGAGAGAGTTGGTAGACGCGTACCTTTGCCTTGCCGGCAGCAATACCATTATCGTCCAGAAAGCCCTCCAGGGAGAAACCACTTGCCTTCGTTCCTAGAGCGGCCACTGTGTAAACTACTCCCGCATCTACAGTCAGGTTTTGGGAAATAATCGAGGCGCCGACCCCTTTACCTATAAGAGCTACCTGGACTTTGTGCGTACCCGGAGGTACCTGAACATAGTTTGTGACGGTTCCAAATTCGAAATTGGTAAGCAGGGTGGATCCTTCCACGAAAACATCTGCAGTGCCAATATCGGGAGACGCGTGGATAATGCGTACAAAGGCCATCCCCTGGGCATGAACTGCGCCAATTTGCATACTAGAAAAGAAACCAAAGCAAGAAAGCAGTGCGCATACCAGGAATACTCGAAGGACCAGGGTTGCGAAAAATAATCTGACTCTCATCATACATAGTTCCTCCTACTAATTTAGTGTACTAACCTGCTTGTTGTTACCATTTAACTAGTTATGTACCTGTTTTGCTGTTACCCCCTCGCTGCGTTGAGCGCAGCCACACGAGAAACTGAGCGGCCGCCAATGCCGCAACTATATAAGAAGTTGTACGGCTGCCAATGGTAAAAGCGAAAGCTTGCACGTGGAATAATATAACATATTCCTCGTTTATATACAATGATACTCACATCATAAATGCAACAAAAAGGACTTTCAGTGAGCTTACATAAATTATTTTCCTCCTTTAATTATACTGAAAATGACATTAGCAAAAATACAAGCAATACCGCTTTTGAAGCGTTTTCTTTGACTTCAGCGTAAATGAAAATCACAATGATATTTCTAGACGCTTGAGCTTGAAAAAACTTAAGCAATCTGATTATAATAGAGTGTTCGCTTATTGAAGTATAAGGGTTAGGACCAGTATGCACCAGATACACGAGACGCTTTCTCCCGGAGCGATCATACGTGACCGTTACCTTGTCATTGATCTACTTGGCACGGGCGGTTTTAGCGCTGTGTATTTAGTACAGGATCAAGAGCGTGAAGATAGTATTTTCGCGCTCAAAGAGGTGGTCGCCACGCAAAAACAGGCAAGAGAGCGTTTTACTTTTGAATGTACCGTGCTTGAGCGTCTCGTTCACCCTGCTCTTCCGCAAGTCCATAATGTCTTTGATAATGAAGAGCATGACCGCTTGTATATGCTTATGGATTATGTCGAAGGTCCAAACCTGGAAACGCTGCGTTACATCCAACCTGAGAAGCGCTTTTCGTTACCGGTAATCACTGCCATTCTTGCTCCTATCGTGGATGCTATTGAGTATCTCCATCAACAATATCCTCCGATCATTCACCGTGATATCAAACCCTCAAATATTATTGTGCCTATCGTAGGAGAGAAGACCATACTGGTGGACTTCGGTATCGCCAAGGAGTATGACACGCAAGGAACGACCAGTGCAGTGCGCCACTGCTCGCCCGGGTACGGCGCGCCCGAGCATTATACGACCGGAACCAACACGCGCACCGATATCTATGGACTGGGAGCGACGCTCTATACCTTACTGACCGGTGTCATCCCGCCCGATGCTATTGAGAGAATGACGGAGATGAGTAACGATAACCCTGACCCTTTAAGGCCCGCCTGTGAACTTGTCCCGTCTATCCCACTACCTGTTTCCAGCGCCATCAAGCGAGCGATGTCAATCAATATGATGCATCGTTTTGCCACAGTCCATGAGTTCTGGCTGGCTTTACAGGGGGAGAAGGTACAGCAGCCGCACATCTCTGAAGCGCTCAACTCAATAGTCGTCTCACCTTCCACTTCTAAGATCTCTGGTAAGACAGGTGAGACGCCTTCTCAGCCGCTACGAAAGAAGCAGTTGCCTGGCAGGCGCTCGAGAAAATCCTTCGCACACCCTTTTTTTCTTGTCTTACTTGTGTTGCTGGTGATTGGAGGAATTGCAGCAAGTTTCTGGGGATTTACTATTTTTGGGAAGAATCACGTAGCCACGCAGGCAGTAAGCCACTCAACCGGTACCCTTCGGCACCCCACTCTTTCTCCCACTGCTCACGCGACCGTGGCTCCTACCCCTACAGCAACTTTCACACCAAATGCCTATCCTCACCTGGCCTCGTCATATGCTGGCACGATTGACGATCTACAAGAGCAAACTTCCTCTGAGATGACGCTCACACATATGCTGCAAAACAGTGAACATATTTCTGGCACCTTCAGCGCAATGCATAGAAGTGAAACTTACAGTGGCATCCTCGATACCGCGAAACGTATCTACTTCACTGTTGCAGCCAGCAGCAGCAGTGCGCCGCTCTATTTTACGGGGGCTGTACGGGCCGATGGCAATCTCGTGGGAACATTTTGCCAGATCGATAAAGGCGGCCAATGTACCAGCAACGGTGAGTACGGCCTATGGAGTGTTGCTCCTGGTACTCCGTGAACTAAATCTCAGCTATCATTTCCTGGAGAAGTGCTATACATAAGGAGCATCTTGATGCGCTCAGACCGTCCCAATATACTCTATATTCATTCTCACGATACAGGTCGCTATGTTCAACCGTTTCTTTTTTCTACAACAAACGTAAGCTATCCCTAACTCATTCAGCTACACAGTCGTAAGAGCAACGGGGTTGCATACGAGGAGCGAAGGGTCACGGATTGCTTCCAGCCATTGATGTAGAGCTTGCCTCCTTCCAGGAGGCGATGAAGGTCTGTTTGCGGCGGAAACAGCAGCACCGCGCCGTGTGCCATATAGGGACACGGCTTGACCGCTTCAATGGCGGTCACGGAGAAGGCTTTTCCTTGGCCTGTGGTTTGGATGAACGTTAAGAAGGCGATGCCTAAACGGGCGATGTTGAGAGCCGCGCAGTAGTCGCGGTCGGCATTGTATCCACAGTGGGCGCACCAGAGCCAGCGCCCCCACTTCACCGGTTCTGCGCGATGCTCGGGACGGGGGGATCGATAGGTGTGAGCAGGCTTCCCACAATGGGGACACGTGTGAGAGGTGCCCCGTGGGCGCTCGGAATGGAAGCGAATCCCCAACAGATGGCATTTGTAGCGTAAGATGCGCCCAATGTCCGAACGAATCGTCGTGTTGTTGCGGTAGTTGCGCCAGCGACCCCGCACGCCTCGGCCCCGCCCTGTGGTCTTGAGCGTCTTCAACGACTCCCCACAGATGAGCGAACAGCCCCAGACCTGCGCAAAGAGCAAGAGCAGGTTGGCGGCCAGATGGGCCAATTCGCGGTTGCGGGCCTCGTAGAGCCGCCAACCGCGGCGGATTTCTTCCTCGTAGAGCGCACGCTTGGGGTCTTCTTCAGCTAGCTTGTCGCGTGCGGCTTTGAGTTCATCGATCTGTTGCCGCGTCCGGGCCTGGTGCCCGTCCAGGCCACCTGTGTTGACGAAGAGCGGGCGCGAAACCTGGAGGGGATGCTCAGGATCGGATGGCCTGTGCTCCAGAACAGTCGCTGTGATGAGCGTGTTGACGCCCCAATCGAATCCTAGCACCCGCTCGACCTGCGTCCAGTCGGGCAGCTCGGCTTTCTTGACCTGTACAATCACATCCAGCACCGCTACTCGACTGCCATCGGGTTTGATGAGTTCACGCAAGGTGGGAGCAAGCGGCCCTCCTGCCTTGAGCCGTTCGACCAGGACATCTGGCAGCGTGAGAGTGACCGAGTCCGTGCACCACTGCCAGTGGCCTTGGGCATCGGGGAAGCGAAAGCGCAATGTGGCGGTGCCTGCATCCTTGTCGAAGGAGAGGCGATAACTCTGCCCTTTGGCTCCCCCATCATCGCCTGCATAGGTCAGCAGTCCGACCGAGAGCAAGGGAACAGGCTGAAGCGCTTCGTAGCTGTCAGGGAAATGGCCTTCACGCAGGAAAAAATTACAGCAGTGTTCAACGACGTTCTGCATGGTGACAAAGGCGGTGTCGTCATCCTCAAGGGTCTGTTGGATGGCTTCAATGGCGGCCTTGATCGTCTGGCGGTTCTTGCCTGCAGGCCGTTTCTCGCGCTCGGGGCGAATGAAGCCCTCGGTCAAGACCGGTTGAACCAGCAGAAAGACCTGCTTGCGCTCGGCCTGCGCCCGCATGATGCGCCCCGCGGTTTCACTTTCGCAGCGCCATTGGCGGTCTCCATGAGGATCAGGAGATCGTATAAATTCCCCTACTTGCTTCCAAGCAGGGCCAGCATGGTCCTCCATGAAGGCATCAAGAGAGGGCCATAACTGTACCAACGCCGCATTCACTACTGCACGTGAGGCGTCAAGCAGCCGCAAAGCGTCGGCTTGTACCTCATCGGGTAAGCGGATATCATAACTTAGGGGCTGGTAATAACGGCCTGCGCGCATTTGACCAGTTCCTTCTGCTTGTGCGAACGCCTCCCATAGAGGCGTCCCGAAAAAGACGCTATCAATGCTAAGAGATCCGCCGTCAATTCTTGTTCGGGCGTTTTCTCTTCCCCTGGATCAAGAACCGTGAGTCGGACACTGAAGCAAGAAAACAGGGTTGCCAGAAATTCTTGCCCAAAGCGCGTGAGACGATCTTCGTAGGTGATGGCAATTTCCGCAACCTTGTCCTCACACACCAGTTTGAGCAGTCGCTGCAACTGCTTGCGTCCTGCTTTGAGACCAGAGCCAATGTCGGAGAGTACAAGCGTTTCCATCCCTTTCCGTTCTGCTTTGGCCCACGCTTGCAGTCGTTCCAGTTGTGTGGCGAGATCGTCAAGCTGCCCACGTCCACTCACCCGCCCATACAAGACCAGGAGCCGCCCATCGACTGTACCTACCATCCGCTCGATTTCCGAACGGGGGATACGCATCTCGCGACCTACCTGCACGACCGGGATACGACCAGCTTTGATCCAACGCCGCACCGTCATTGGATGCAAACCCAGTTCGTGGGCTGCTGCCCCCACTCGGAACAATTTGTGTTCTTGCTTGGCCATCAGAGCTATCATACCTACCAAAGAAGTTAAAGATAGTATATGATAAGTTATGTATTTTGTCAACTGTTAGGTACCCTATGGGCACGCCATTGCAACGCCGCATATCCAACGCCTGGCGGAGCAGGGTGTATTATTCCGCAAAGCTTTTAGCGCGGCCCCGACGTGCTCGCCCAGCCGCGCCAGCCTGCTCACGGGACAATGCGCTCACTGCAGCGGCATGCTCGGGCTGGCTCACCGGGGCTTTTCGCTCAACGATTACAACCAGCATATCATTCACACGCTGCGCGAAGTGGGATATTACTCGGCACTGGTCGGTGAGGAACATCTCTCGAAAGAACCCAATCGTAGTGGCTACGACCAGGTTTCTAAAGTAGAAGGAAACCAGGCTCACATCGTCGCGCCCGCCGTGATTGAACTGCTGAACAATACCCTGCCTGAACCTTTTTTCCTCTCGGTCGGATTTTTCGAGACCCATCGTGAATTTTTGAAGCTGGGTTCGCTAAGAGATGCGCATTATTCCCTGCCTCCTGCCCCGCTGCCCGATACTCCCCAGACTCGCCTCGACATGGGCGCTTTTAAAGCCAGCGCCGGGGTCCTGGATCAGGGCATTGGCGCTGTACTTGAAGCGCTGGATACAAAGGGGCTCACAGAGAACACGCTGGTGATTTGCACAACGGACCACGGCATCGCTTTCCCACGCATGAAGTGCAACCTGACCGACCATGGTATCGGTGTGATGCTGATCATGCGCGGCCCCGGAGGGTTTCTTGGTGGAAAAATCTATGATACGCAGGTTTCACAGATCGATCTCTTTCCCACCATCTGTGATCTGCTGCATATTCCATATCCTGCCTGGTTGCTGGGAACCTCTCTTCTCCCATTAATGCGTGGTGATATCGAACAGGTGCATGCCGCCATCTTTGCGGAAGTAACCTACCATGCCGCCTATGAGCCGCAGCGCGCAGTGCGCACGAATCGTTGGAAATATATTCGCCACTTTGATCACCATCTCGGGCCGGTCTTACCCAATTGCGATGATAGCCCCAGCAAAGATGTACTGGTGCAGCATGGCTGGAAAGAACGCTCCAGGCCCCTGGAACTACTCTACGACCTGATCTTTGACCCAAATGAGGCCTGTAATATAGCGTATGACCAGTCCGTTGGGCATGTGCTGGAAGATATGCGCAATCAGCTCGATAACTGGATGCGTGCCACCAATGATCCTTTGCTGCATGGTCCCGTCTCCCCGCCTGGCGGGGTCGAGCTAAACGACCCGGATCAAATGTCGCCTTCCGATCCAAAGCGCATTGTTTGATCTGCTTTGTAACAGTTCAGGATGGCTGCTTGAAATTCGGTTTTCGCTTCTCAAGAAAGGCCTGCATCCCCTCCTGTGCATCAGGGAGCTGGGACGCCGCTGCCATCACCTCCATGGCGTACGCGTAGGCCTGGTGCTGCGGAAGGTCTATCTGCGTGTAGTAGGCCTGTTTGCCCATACCTTTGGAGATGAAACTGCCCCGCGTCGCCGCTTCGAGCAGGCGCTGGGACTCCTCCACAAGCTGTTCGGGTGGCACCACCCGGTTGATCAATCCCCACTCAGCGGCCGTGTGTGCATGAATGGTATCGCCCGTCAGCAGCATTTCCAGCGCCCGTTTGCGCCCAATGTTGCGGCTGACAGCCACCATTGGCGTTGTGCAGAACCAACCACCCTTCCCTCCTGGCGTTGCGAAGGCCGCGTCAGTGGAGGCAACCGCCAGATCGCACGTGGCCACAAGCTGGCACCCCGCGGCGGTGGCAATCGCGTGAACGCGGGCGAGCACAGGCTGGGGAATCGCTTGAATCGTTTCCATTAAGGTGGTGCAAACGTTCAGCAGGTGCCGCATGGCCACCAGGTCCTGGCCCACCATGTCGGCAAAGTCGTGACCGGCGCAAAAGGCAGGACCATTCGCGGCTAAAATCACTCCAAGCGCCTTACTCTCGCCGACTTCACGAAAGGCATCGGTGAGTTCGAGCATATGTTTAAGCGAGAGCGCATTGCGGCGCTTTGGGGAGTTCATGGTGATGGTTGCAAAATCACCTTCGCATCGCAACTCGATGAGTTCATATGACATGGTTCTTTACTCCTTTCGAGGATCACGCGTGGTCGTGTCTCAGGTGGTGCAGTCATACGACTGCACCACCTGCACATTGTTTAAGAAATGTGTCTCATAGAAGCAGTATATCACGCAAATAACCTGCCGATTTGTGATATTCTATCTCTCGGATAGGGCCTTTATACATCAATAGAAAATCATCATGTAAGGAGAGAGAACAAATTATGCCAGGACAGATAACAAGCCCCATTCGTAGATTAGGAGTGCTCACCGGCGGCGGCGATGTGCCGGGACTGAACCCTGCGATTAAAGCCGTGGTATATCGCGCCGAAACTATGGGTATCAGCATCCTCGGCCTCAGGGCTGGCTGGGAGGGCATCACCTTCATGGACCGCTCGCGCGGTTTTGACGCCCTTATTTTTCGTCCCGATGAACCCGCTACCTGGCAGGGTAGCTACTTGATGCCTTTAAACCGGCTCAATACACGCACCATTGATAGGCGCGGCGGCACCATCCTGCAATCGACGCGCACCAATCCTGCTGGCACAAAGGTCAGTGACCTGCCTCCACACCTTTCTGCCTACGGTAAAGATCATGCGCCGGACGACCGGGTTGACCTCACTGACGAGGTGCTGGCGAACATAAGCTTTCTTGAACTGGATGGACTGGTAGTGATCGGGGGCGACGACACCCTGAGTTATGCCGCCGTACTTTCTGCAAAGGGTGTCCCCATCTGGGGCATCCCCAAAACCATGGATAATGACGTGCCCGGCACCGATTACTGCATCGGCTTCCAGACGGCCATCAGCCGGGCAGCTGAGTTTATCACTCGCATGCGCTCCACCGCCGGGTCTCACAGCGAGACCGTACTGTGTCGTATGTTTGGGCGCGACGCGGGTTTCACAGCGCTCGAGGCAGCGATTGTCTCGTGGGCCGATCGTCTCCTGATCCCGGAGGTTCCCGCCGATATTGATACGCTGGCGAAACTAGTTGTCAAAGACCGGCGTAACCCGAATAATTATTCCATCGTGATTCTCTCGGAAGGTGCCAACCTGATAGGCCTACCAGTACCGGAAGTCGGCCCGCCCGATGCCTATGGTCACCGTCATAAGGCCAATATAGCCGAGTTCCTGGCCGAACAACTCTCTGCGCGCTTACCGGGAGTTCGCTTTTTGCCGGTTGACCTGACCTATTTCCTGCGCAGTGGCGAACCGGACGCCTATGACAAGCACATGCCGATCTTCTACGCCAACCTGGTGATGAGCTTCGTTGAACAGGGCATGCACGGCGTCATGGCCGCGCATCGAAACGGAGAATTTATCTCGACTGATATCCCGGATAAAAGTTTCTCTGCCCGGCGCGTAGATCCCGCCGACTACCATTCCACCCGTTATCGTCCACGCTTCGAGCACATTAGCGGCCCCTATCGACCACAGGAATAGATCCTCGTTTTCTATATATGGAAAGGGCTGCGCCTGGCGTTGACAGGCACAACCCTTTCCTACGTAATAATCGATCTGTTACCCCTTCGTGAGAGTAATCCTATGCAAATCAGCGTGAGGTAATACCTACAATCGTTCAAGACAGTGCCCGGTAGGAGAGAGACATGGATGGAGCCATCTTTTGAGATTGCATTACTTTGAAATAATTAGCTTGTTTTGCCAAATAGGGCTCATGCCGTCTCCTTGAGAAAGTTGGCATGCATCATGAACGAGATCTCTGGGAGTGGAATGCAGTCCAACGCCTTTATGTACTGACCCGAGTAGAATGGCTTGCTCGTGTGAAGCCGCTTCAGAAGCGTTTTCAAGGGTGTTGTTTTTGCTATGTTAGCGACACTAGAAAACGCCTGGACTGCTAGTATCCAGGCGTTTCGCTTTATCTGAGAAGCCATTATGTTTACTGGTCTGATTTAGTCGTTAACGTAGTCAGTAAGCCCATAATCTGATCGAGTTTCTTGTCCTGCGTCTCAAAGCGGCTATTTACGCTCTGTTCAAAGGAACTCAAACGACCATCGAGGGAACTCAAACGACTATCGAAAGAACCCAAACGACCATCGAAGGAACTCAAACGACTATCGAAGGATCCCAAACGACTATCGAAGGACTCCAAACGACCATCGATAGCGCGAAGACTGTTTTTAACCTCCCTGATATCCCATTCCTGCTTCTGTATAATGCCAATTAATATTGTCACATGATGGTTAAGATCGTTAATCGAGTCGCCAAAATTCGCTTGTGATTGCTCTAACGTAGCTAGTCTCTCTTCCTGCGTTGGCATGCTATAGTCCGCCTTTCTGGCCGAACGGCCGTCTCCATTGTGCGCATTATAACATACTCTGCTAGCAAGATGTAGTGCTGTAGCACTTGTGTACTGTGAGTGCTTTGTGATCGTGTAGTTTAAAGATGTGATTGTCTATTGAGGAAAATATTGCACACTGCGAAAAGGAATAAAAACGTGTGATACGTGTGTAATTACCTGCAAGGGAGGTGAGCCATGACATCACCATTTACCATCGGAATTGAAGAGGAGTTTCAGCTAGTAGACCGTCAAACGGGTCAGCTGAGTCATGGACCTGGGATCCAAAACATTTTAGAGCATGGGCAAGCTACCTTTGGCGAGCAGATCAAGGCGGAAATGCTTCAGCCAACGATAGAGCTGATTTCCGAGATACTGCCGGATATCCCCACAGCTCGCAAGGAAATGCAAGCTGCGCGAGCACCGCTTGCGCGACTGGTGGGAGAGAAAGGACTGGCCCTCGTTAGCGCTGGTACTCATCCCACTGCATTATGGCAGGACCAGTTGAGGACACCTCATGAGCGGTATGAAGAGCTGGAAGATGAATACCAGGATGTCGCTCGCGCTATCTTGATCTATGGGCTGCATGTACATATCGGCGTCGAGAATCAGGATAAGGCTGTAACATTAATGAACCAGCTGCGCACGTGGCTTCCTCATTTGCTGGCCCTCTCTTCCAACTCACCATTTTGGGCCGGGCGTTTTACCGGCCTCAAATCCTATCGCACTGTGGTGTGGAAACCCTTCCCGCGCAGCGGGATACCAGAGATCTTCCCCGCGTGGAGGGATTTTGACGCCTATGTGCAGGCTCTCGTCAAATCCGGCAGTATCGATAATGGCAAAAAAATCTGGTGGGATATACGTCCACATCCCTTTTTCAATACTGTTGAGTTCCGTGTCTTCGATATGCCTGGGTCGATTGACAATACTATGGCGATTGTCGCCCTCTGCCAGGCTCTCGTTGCGAAATTGACCCGGCTCAATAACGTGGGTCTGTGGACTCCCCTGTTGTCGAATCACTTTATAGAGGAGAACAAGTGGCACGCCATGCGGTTCGGCCTGGATGCCGAGGTGATCGATTATGCGCAGGTACGTCGACTCGGCATGCGCGAGTCCATAAGCGAGCTGCTGGATTTCGTTGATGATGTGGTTGACGATCTTGGCAGTCGCACTGAAATCAACTACCTGCGTGCGGTGCTTGAAGATCAGCATGGGACAGGGGCGGATCAACAGATTGCGATCTACCGGGAAACTGGCAACATAGACGACGTGATCAAGTTCTTGATGCGCGAGACGATGAAGGGCATACCAACTGAAGATGTTGATGTTGTGAGAGCAATGTGATAAAAAAGGGGGCAGTCTCCTGGACAGTTAAAAAGGCTGGCGCGGGTAGGGCGCCAGCCTTCTCCTATTTTGGAGCACACTTCCTTGCTACATAGTCAATAAGTTGTGAAAGGTAAAACTAACCAGGGTACCTGAATGGATACCCTGGAGTTTGGCAACACCCACGAGCACTACCAGTTGATAGTTGCACCATGTCCAGCGCAAAATAATCATCCCGCGGGTCCGGCAAGAAGTATTTTAAGACTTCTTGCCGTCTCCAGGGAAAATGGAAGAGCTCCTCTACGCCTTCTTTTCGCTTAGAAAGCTTTGCACAGTGGTGCCACAGACCGAGCAGGTGCCCTTCATGGCATGTCTGCCATTTTTCATGGTCACCTCTTTCGCGTCCTTCATTTCTCTCTTCTGTTTACACTTCACACAATACGCTTCGGCCATCTTTCATTCCTTTCATCGTAAAACCAAAAATTTTACATCCGTTGCACGTGCAGCGTCGTTATTTGACGTAAGCACGTCAGCCTTTATAATCTCATACACGTGTTCTAGCAGCAGAAGAGATACACTCTACCTTTTCACTCACCCTTTTGGGTCACTAAGGCTGAATGTATAGACGAGCACATGTATTTGGGAATCTCAGCTTCGTCCTACGATGGCTCTCCCCTCAACTGCCGGTAGCGCCTGATCAGTGTATTGGTTGAACTATCATGCGCAAGCCTGGGTTCCTCTGTACTCTCAAGTTCAGGAATGATGCGGTTGGCCAGTACCTTTCCCAGCTCGACGCCCCACTGGTCGAACGAATTGATATGCCAGATCGTACCTTGAACGAAGACCTTGTGCTCATAGAGTGCGATCAGCTTGCCCAGCGTCTCAGGTGTCAATCGCTCCATCAGAATGGTGTTCGTCGGGCGATTGCCCTCGAAAGTCCTGTGCGGAACCTGGAAGGCTGGTACTCCATCGGCTGCAACCTCCTCGGCCGTCTTGCCGAAGGCCAGGGCCTCAGTCTGCGCGATGAAGTTCGCCATCAGCAGATCGTGGTGCGGTTTCAGCTTGTTCAAGGGTTGATAGAAGCCAATAAAATCGCTCGGGATCAACTTGGTCCCCTGGTGGATTAGCTGGTAGAACGCGTGCTGGCCGTTCGTTCCAGGCTGCCCCCAGATGATAGGCCCCGTCTGATAGTCTACCTGCCGGCCCTCCAGGTCAACATGTTTCCCATTGCTCTCCATATCCAGCTGCTGGAGATAGGAGGTCAGGAACCCGAAGTAATGATCATAGGGCAGGACCGCCACAGTCTGGGCGCCGAAGAAGTTGTTGTACCAGATACCTATTAACCCCAGCAGTACCGGAAGGTTGCGTTCAAAAGGCGTTGTGCGGAAGTGCACATCCACCTCGTGAAATCCTGCGAGCATCTCGCGGAAGCGCTCGGGACCTATAGCGATCATCAAGGAGAGACCAATGGCCGAGTCGTAGGAGTAGCGGCCACCAACCCAGTCCCAGAATTCGAACATGTTCTTTGTATCGATGCCGAACTTCTCTACCTCTTGGGTGTTTGTGGAGACCGCGACAAAGTGTTTCGCTACCGCCTGCTCACTTCCCAGCGCCCCGACACACCATGCGCGAGCCGAGTGTGCATTGAGCAGCGTCTCCTGGGTCGTGAAGGTCTTGGAAGAAACGATAAAGAGCGTCTCTGCCGGGTCGAGATCGCGGGTGTACTCCACGAACTCGTTGCCGTCGACATTGGAGACGAAACGCAAGGTCAGGCCGCGATCACTATAATATTTCAGCGCCTCGTAGGCCATGCGAGGGCCGAGGTCCGACCCACCGATCCCGATATTCACAATATTGCGAATGCGTTTCCCAGTGTACCCCTTCCACTCGCCGCTGCGCACCTGGTTGGAGAAGTTGGCCATCTTGTCCAGCACCGCGTGAACCTGGGGCACCACGTTCTCACCATCAACAACAATGGTCTCGTCCTTTGGGGCGCGCAGGGCCACGTGCAGCACTGCCCGTTGCTCTGTCACGTTGATCTTCTCGCCCCTGAACATGGCCTCGATGCGCTCTTGCAGCCCTGAAGACTCTGCCAGTTGCAGCAGCAGGCGCATCGTCTCGTCAGTAATGCGGTTCTTCGAATAGTCAAAATAAATGCCAACGGCTTCTGTCGCGAAGCGCTCTCCGCGCCTGGCGTCCTCGGCAAAGAGCATTCGGAGATGAAGGGTTTGAATCTTCTGATAGTGTTCCTCGAGCGCCTTCCAGGCAGGGCGTTGTGTCAGAGGTGGTATGTTTACGGACATCTTTGTTATCTGCCTTTCATTTCGAAATGTGTGTAAGAGCGTTTCCTATCCGGTTATGTATTATATCACCGTGTAGGTAGCAAACCATCCGGGTCATATTCACCGCTAACGTCAGTGAAAAACATCATAACAATGCAGTGGTGCTCTTCACGGCGCTTTAGCGACAGCCACTGTATTGTATACTTCAGGTAGAGCAATACCTGGCTGAAGACGGAGCCTGGTGAAATGAGGAGATACTATGCTTACAGGACAAATATTACTCCAACTCATCGTTATCTTGATCGTCGTACAAGTATTTGGCTATCTCAGTGTACGCATTGGTCAACAATGGGTCATCGGTGAAATCCTGGCGGGGCTTGCCCTGGGGCCTTCGCTGCTGGGAGCATTCTTCCCCGGTTTCAAGACCTTCTTATTTCCTGCCAGCGCCATGCCGACATTGCAAACCCTGGGCGAGATCGGCCTCGTTCTCTATATGTTCTCGCTGGGAACGCGCCTGGATACCCACTTGATGCTGCGCCAGAGCCGGAATGCCATTGTTGTTTCCCTCAGCGGCATCTTCCTGCCCCTCGTCTCAGGTGCGGTGCTCGCCTACTTTCTCTATCCCAGCTTGGCCGGATCAAAGGCGACCCTTCCGTCGTTCATGCTCCTCGTCGGAACGGCAATGGCCATTACGGCTTTTCCTGTGCTCGCACGCCTACTCGCCGAGAAGAATATGTTGGGAACAAAGGTAGGAACGCTGGCACTGACGTGTGCTGCTATTGGCGATGCTCTGGCCTGGTGTCTGCTCGCGTTGGTGATTGCCATCATCCACGCGAAAGGCCTGACATCCGCGTTACTCACCCTCGGACTCACTCTACTCTTCATTGGCATCATGTTTACAGTAGTGCGCCCGCTGCTCGCCTATGCCGATCGGCGTATTTCATCGAAGCGCGTGCTCATTGCTCTCAGCCTGGTCTTGCTCTTGCTCTCAGCATACTTTACCAATGCTATTGGCATCCACCCCGTTTTCGGCGCGTTCCTGATGGGGATCATTTTGCCGCGCAAAACCACCTACATTGAGCAAGTACGCAGCCTCGACCAGGTGAATAACATCCTGTTTCTCCCGCTTTTCTTTGTCTACAGCGGTTTGCGTACCCAGATCGGGCTGATCGGTGCCCCGGTGCTCTGGCTGATCTGCTTGCTTGTACTTGTAATTGCCTGCATGGGGAAGATCCTCGGCAGTACACTTCCCATTCGCTGGATGGGTGAGACCTGGAAAGAGTCGCTGACACTGGGTATTCTGATGAACACTCGCGGGCTGGTTGAGCTGATTGTTCTCAACATCGGCCTGGATCTAGGCGTGCTCTCACCAACACTCTTCGCCATGCTGGTCATTATGGCATTGGTGACAACCATGATGGCCTCACCGTTGTTACCCTTTTTGGGATACCGCAAAATTGGTGCACAACCGGCCAACGATACCATGCAAAGCATTGTGCAGGAGCAAGTGATCGAACAGTAACGATGCCATGTGCTATTATACATTTATTGCAATCTCATGCTGCCTGGTATATCATGTTTCGAAAAAAGATGTGGATATAGAGGCCTCCTCTTGATAGTCATACATGCAATTTGGGATCATCTGCAAAGCGGTGAGCTTCATCTATGGGCGGAGTCATCAAACCCGCTAGGCTCTACCGCGCAGCGTCATGGCAAGCAAACCGAGAGGCAGCATCCTTTCACCCTTCCCTACGAATCGCTGAAGGAAGCCATAAGCGAACTTGCCGGGAGTCTGCTCGTTAAAAGCGCGAGTTCCTCCACTATATCGCTACTCCTGCCTTCTACAGCCAGGGGGCCACTATCCTCACCTGAGCTGATTTTCGAGAAAGAGCCTGCTGACCTGAATGCGACAGGTCTCAGACCGTGGAAGATAGTCACACTGGCACTGGACCCGGATAGCGCACTTGATTTCCTGCTTGCATTGCCCAATTATGCTCCTCATGGTACCGCTTTTGGAAGTTCATTGCGTTTCTGGACCGAGGCGGCTAGGTTTGCATTTGAACTGATTGTACGGCAGTCCTATATGCCGGCGCTTGAAGAAACGCGGCAAGGTGGTGTCTCTATCTATCGCGCAGCCTGGCAAGCAGTGCTAGTTGGAGAGGATGCTGAGCGTGTCTCCTTGCTTTTAAAAGCGATGCCGCCGGTTTGCTGGGCATTTTTGCCAGACAGCGAAATGAAACCCTCGATGCTACAAAACGTTCTGCTCTCTTTTCTCAATCGCACTCTTGATGCCTTTATACGAGAGAGCCTGTCTTCAACATCGCTCCTTCCGGCACGCCCTGGCCGTAGTACGCGCTCCCAAAAGGTATCTCTACCGGAGCAGTGGCTGCAAGCGCTTTCTTCAGAGGACGCGGTGCTTGTGGCACCCCCCGCCGAACTGCAACGTTTTTCTGCAACGCTTCAGGGCTGGCTTGATCAGATTCGTCCTGTCGAGACGGATGCCGCGTTTCGTACCTGCTTCCGGCTCGATGTGCCGGGTGAAGACAACGGAAAGAGTTCCGATTGGCGCATCAGTTACCAGCTCCAGGCCAATGACGATCGGAGCTTGCTGGTCCCGGCTGAGATGGTCTGGAAAGAGCGTTCAGACACCCTCACCTTTCTTAAGCGCAAATTTGAGAATCCGCAGGAGCGCCTGCTTGCCGATCTTGGCAAAGCTACCCGCCTTTTCCCTACCATCGAGGAAAGTTTAAAAACCGCCCGTCCAGTGGGGCTAAAGCTAAGCACCGAACAGGCATACACCTTTCTGCGTGAGTCCGCCCCACTGCTTGAACAGAGCGGTTTTGGCGTGCTCGTGCCACCCTGGTGGCAAAAACCCTCGGCCCGCCTGGGCGCGAAATTGAAGGTAAAATCGCAGGCAGATTCAGAAACAAGCTCAGGACTGCTGGGACTGAGGAATCTTGTCGATTATGATTGGACGATCGCCATAGGCGATACAGAGCTCTCAACCGAAGAATTTGAGAATCTGGTCAGCCTGAAGGTTCCGCTTATCCAGGTACGTGGTCAATGGGTTGAATTGCGCCCGGAGGAGGTCGAAGCCGCCATCGCCTTCTTTCAGAAAAAACATAGTAACGGGCATATGTCCTTCGGCGACGCGCTGCGTATTGGCCTGGGACAGGAAGCGTCTGAACTGGGCCTTCCGGTGATGGACATTGAAGGCGATGGCTGGATCAGAGAGCTATTGGACAGGCTGACCGGAAATACCAAAATAGATCCTATCAAAACGCCCTCAAACTTTCATGGAAAGCTCCGCCCATATCAACTCAAGGGAGTTTCCTGGCTGGCTTTTCTCAAACAGTTCGGCTTCGGGGCTTGTTTGGCGGACGACATGGGACTGGGCAAAACCATTCAGCTAATATCGCTATTGCTTCATGATCGCGATAAACCACAAAATGCATCTAAAATAGGTCCCGCCCTTCTCATATGCCCCATGTCCATCGTAGGTAACTGGCACAAAGAACTGCAGAGATTCTCGCCATCCCTCAACGTCATGGTCCACCACGGCCACGAACGACTCTCGGGCGAAGCGTTTGAACAGGAGGCGATACGGCACGATATCGTGATCACTACCTATTCGCTGGCGCTGCGCGACAAAGAACATCTTTCCCATCTTGAGTGGGAATACGTGGTTGTGGACGAGGCGCAAAATATCAAAAACGACGCCGCCAAGCAGACCCAGGCCATAAAAAAGCTGAACGCCAGGCATAAGATCGCGCTCACCGGCACGCCGGTAGAGAATCGGCTCTCCGAGCTCTGGTCAATCATGGAATTTTTGAATCCCGGCTATTTAGGTTCCGGCACAGATTTTCGTAAAAATTTTGCTATTCCTATCGAGCGATACCGTGACTCAAACCGGGCGGAATCGCTCAAACGGTTGGTCCAACCATTTGTGCTGCGCCGCTTGAAGACTGACAAGACCATTATCGCGGACCTACCTGATAAAATGGAGATGAAGGTATTCTGCAACCTCACCCAGGAACAGGCATCGCTGTATGAGGCTGTCGTGCAGGAGATGCTGGCAAAGATCGAAGAATCGGAGGGTATCGAACGCAAGGGACTGGTGCTTTCCACCCTGCTAAAACTTAAGCAGGTATGCAACCATCCCACCCAGTTTGTTGCTGACGGCAGCGCCTTACCTGGCCGTTCAGGTAAACTGGCCCGCCTCGAGGAAATGCTCGAAGAAGCCCTTGAAGAGGGTGACAAGGCATTAATTTTCACCCAGTTCGCCGAGATGGGCACGCTGCTTCGCCAGCATCTACAGGATACACTGGGGCGCGAGGTGCTTTTTCTCCATGGCGGCACACCCAAAAAGCAGCGCGATATCATGGTTCAGCGCTTTCAAGAGGACCGTCGTGGAGCGCCGCTGTTCATCCTTTCGCTGAAGGCTGGCGGCGTGGGCCTTAACTTGACGGCAGCTAACCATGTCTTTCATTTTGATCGCTGGTGGAACCCCGCTGTAGAAAATCAAGCAACCGATAGAGCCTTTCGTATCGGGCAAAAAAAGAATGTACAGGTGCACAAATTCGTCTCTATCGGCACATTGGAAGAGCGTATCGACCAGATGATAGAGCGGAAGAAAGAGCTTGCTGAAAGTATCGTTGGAAGCGGAGAGAACTGGCTTACCGAGATGTCTACAGCACAACTCAAAGAGCTTTTCGCCCTGAGCCGAGAGGCAGTAGGAGAATGAATTATGGGACGATGGCGAGATAGAGACTACTGGGATTATTATGAACCATCCATACCAAGAAGAGTTGAAGGTGGTATCAAGACCAGAAGCGAGCGCGGCGAGATCGGCGAAACCTGGTGGTCCAAACGCTGGATAAAAGTGTTGGAGTCTTTCAGCATGGGCACGCGGTTGACCCGTGGTCGCTCTTATGCCCGCCAGGGACAGGTCGTCTCAATTGACGTTGAACCAGGTATTGTCAAGGCGAAAGTTCAGGGATCACAACCCAGACCTTATAACGTCAAGATACGCCTGGAGCCGCTCACAGACGAGGATTGGGATAAGGTTACAGGAGCAATGGCTTCCCAGGCAATTTTTGCGGCAAAACTGCTGGCAGGCGAGATGCCTCAGAATATAGAGGAAGCCTTCGCTTCGGTGGACATCTCGCTTTTCCCCACCGCTCTCAGTGAATTGCATACTGACTGTTCCTGTCCTGACTGGGCAAATCCTTGCAAGCATATCGCCGCCGTCTATTACCTGTTAGCCGAGCGTTTCGACGAGGACCCGTTCCTGATTTTCAAATTGCGCGGTCGCACGAAGGAACAGATTATCGCGGTATTGAGAGAGAAACGTGCTGCAACTTCACCAATGGGAGATATTTCATCGAGTGTGGATGCTGTCTCTGCTGAAGAAGAGAATCTCTTATCTCTCGAAGAACACCTCGACACGTTCTGGCGGGCGGATGAGGCATTAGAGTCCTTTACTGTAAACCTCAGCGCTCCCACGATTGACAAAGCGGTTCTTAAAAGGCTGGGAGACGCCCCTTTCACAGTCGGAAATACAAATATTGTCTCATTGTTGGCAAAGGCCTATGACAAGGTTGATGCCGCCGTTTCAAAGAAGATGGTGGAGGGAGCTTAGCGGTATCTTCATCGACATTGAACAACAGGTCCGGGAGAGGATGATCCTGCATGCGTAACCTACCCACGGGAACGATAACACTGCTCTTCACCGATATCGAGGGATCTACACAATTGCTCCAACAACTGGGTGCCGATTACGCCGAGGTGTTGATGCAGTGTCGCCGCCTCCTGCGCGTGGCCTTCCAGATGTATCTCGGTCACGAAGTGGATACGCAGGGGGATGCTTTCTTCATCTCCTTTACCCGTGCCAGCGATGCCATCGGGGCCGCCGTGACCGCCCAACGCAGTCTCGCCGCCCACCCCTGGCCGCAAGGCGTGGAGGTGCGCGTGCGCATGGGCATGCACACTGGCGAACCGCAACTCTCCGCCGAAGGCTATGTCGGTATGGATGTGCATCATACTGCTCGTATCATGAGCTCTGCACATGGTGGCCAGGTGCTGCTCTCACAGACCACGCGGGACCTGGTAGAGCATGACTTGCCGGATGGCGTAAGTCTGCGGGACATGGGCGAGTATCGTCTCAAGGACTTCGAACGACCCACTCGTCTCTTTCAACTGGCCATCGAGGGCTTACCCACTGACTTCCCGCCACTCAAGACCCTTACCAACCACCTGTATAACCTGCCTGTCCAGCCCACGTCATTCATTGGGCGTGAGAAGGAGGTGGCAACGGTTTGTAGCCTGCTGCGCCAGGAGAATATTCGCCTGCTCACACTTACAGGAACAGCGGGCGTCGGCAAGACTCGCCTGAGCTTACAAGCGGCGACAGACCTGGCAGCTTTTTTCCCCGCCGGCGTCTTCTTTGTCCCATTGGCTTCTGTGAACGATGCGGCGTCGGTTGTGCCCGCTATTGCCCAGGTGTTAGACGTGGCTGAGACTGGAGATCAACGCCTGCTCGAGAGCCTGAAAGCCTCTCTCCGGGAGAAGCAGGCTCTCCTGGTACTGGATAACTTTGAGCAGGTGCTGGATGCTGCCCTCATGGTAGCGGAATTACTTGCTGCTTGCCCCAAGCTCAAAGTGCTTGTTACGAGTCGAGCGGTGCTACACGTGCAAGCGGAACACGAATTTAACGTGCCTCCCCTTGCTTTGCCCGATCCCACGCACCTGCCAGACCTGGCGGCGCTTTCACGTTACGCAGCGGTAGCTCTTTTCGTCCAACGAGCGCAGGCGGCGAGGCCCGATTTTCGGGTGACCAGTGCAAATGCGAAGGCGGTAGTAGGAATTTGCGCGCACCTGGATGGCTTGCCCCTCGCAATCGAACTGGCCGCTGCGCGCACGAAGTATTTCTCCCCGCAGGTATTGCTCTCCCGGCTGGAGCAGGGATTGGCTATCCTGGAGAGTGGAGCGCGCGATCTGCCAGCGCGACAGCGAACGCTCCGTGGCGCAATTGCCTGGAGCTATGACCTGCTGGCGGGAGAAGAGCAGAAGTTATTCAGAAGGCTTGCCGTTTTCGTTGGTGGCTGTACGCTTGAAGCAGCTGAGCAAGTGTGCTTGACGGCGGGAGAGATTGGTAGTGACATCCTGGGTTTGCTCGAGGCCCTGGTAGATAAGAGCCTGTTGCGGCAGGAGGAGCAGGGAGAAGGTAGGGTTCGCTACGGGATATTGCAGACGCTGCGCGAATATGGCTTGGAGCGCCTGGCGGAAGCGGGAGAGTCAGAGACGACGCACGATGCCCACGCCGCATGCTACCTGGCCAATGCCGAAGAGACAGCGCCGAACCTACTAGGCGCTGAAGCGGCATGGTGGCTTGATTGCCTGGAACAGGAGCATGAGAATCTGCGAGCTGCGCTCTGGTGGATGTTGGAACGAGCCGAGAAGAGAAAAGAATTGGCAGAGCAAGCTCTGCGACTCTGTACCGCCCTGCTGAATTTTTGGGAAGTACGTGGTTATTTCAGGGAAGGGCAGTTCTTCCTTGAACGTGCTCTGGCGGCAAGTACAAATGTCATGACCACCGTACGCGTGGAAGCAATCTCCGGCGCGGGGTTTCTGGCTCTCGTGCAGGGTGATGACGCCCGGGCGGAGGTGCTACTGGAGGAAAGCCTGGCCCTGTACCGCAGCATTGGCAACAAGGCGGGTATGGCGAAATCCCTGCGCATCCTGGGGAGTCTCTCTGGCGAGCGGAACAGGTATGGCATGGCTCGTACCCTGTTAGAGGAAGCGCTGGTACTCTACCGCGAGCTGGAAGATCAGACTGGGATAGCATACACGCGCGAAGACCTGGCCCAGGTTTTGACCTCTCAAGGCGACTACACCCGCGCTCGCACGCTGCTCGAAGAGAATCTCTTGCTCTACAGCGCCCTGGGCAAGCCGCATAGGACCGCTTACCCGCTCTCCGACCTGGCTCGTGTCTTTTTCCTCTCTCGCCATAATGATCAAGCGAAAACCTACGCCATGGCGGAAGAGAGCCTGTCGCTCTTCCAGGAAGTGGGAAACAGGAGGCTTATCGCTTATCTCCAGGGCCTGCTAGGAGAGATCCTCTTGCAGCAAGGCGAACCTGCCAGGGCTGGCGAGTATTGTGAGAAGAGCGTGGCGACCTTTAGTGAACTGGAATATCGCGTTGGCATTGCCGAGTCACATATGAGCCTGGCGCGCGTGCAGGCCTTCCAGGGTGACCACACGGCGGCTCGTGCACACTACGAGGAGGGCTGGAGGCTGCTCGAAGAGAGAGGCGCCAGAGAGCTAAGGGCGACATGTTTAGAGGGTCTGGGGATAGTAGTTGCACAGCAAGGGGCACCAGTATGGGCAGCACGACTCTGGGGGACAGCGGCGGCTGCGCGCGCGGCCATCGGTGCTCCTATGCCGCCCGTCTACCGCGTTTCCTACGGACAGGCCGTGTCTGCTGCCCGCTCGAGCATCGGTGAAGAATCGTTCGCAGCAGCATGGGCAGAAGGACGCGCTATCCCCCTGGCGCAAGCCCTGACCGCATCTCTCTCCCAGGAATTCGTGACACATTCACCCACGACAGACCGCAGCCTACGATCTCCAGCCTCCGAGTCCTGATAATGAAAAAGCCCAATAGGCATCAAGTGAAGAAAAAAGGATGGGAAAAACGAGGAAGGATAGGCGGTGTTCCGTATATGTACAAACGACCACAACCCAGGAAACTGCCAGGAGACGGGAAAAACGAGGAAGGATAGGCGATGTTCCGTAGGGGCGGGAGTGGGGTGGATGTGGGGAGGGGACGCTTGCGTCGCCCTCGTCCCGGGATCGCATTCCCCCTGCCAGGGGCCGACCTGGCAACACTGCTTGGGTAAGCGAATGCAACCAGGCAGAACACACGGCTTTTCCTTCCCCTTCCCTCATCTACCATTTTCCGAACAATCACCCTTGATACGTCCATTTGAAAGGCCCAGCCATGGTCTGGTTGTAATAGTTGATGAAGACGAAGACCTTGACTTGTCAGTCTTCAAGCGGTACGTGAACAAGTTCCGTTTGAGAAGCTTGCGAACCAGAATCCCGCCCGACTACTCATGAGCTCGAGTTCAGGCGAGCCTCAGGCAAGATTGGCTCGAACAGTTCGACGGGGTTTCCTGAAGGATCATCGACGAGGATTTGCTTGCCGCCAATGCCGGTCACAATATCGTTGCGAAAGTGGGCCCCCGCCTTGTGCAGCGCCTCGACGGTGGTGGCGAGATCGTCGACTTCAATCGAGAAGCGATTCCAGCCTCCAGGCTCGGGCTTGGTCCCATCGGGCATCGCCTGGCCGCCACCGCCCACCGGATTCGGCGCGCTGAGTACGAGACGCAGGTCCCCTCGGGAGAGCATGGCAAAGGCAGGAGCCGGATGCATCTCTTCATGGAAGCCAAGATGCTGGCAGTAGAACGCGATTGTAGCGTCCACATCGTTGACGATGTAGCGGACCTGAACTGTAGCCATCTAGTGTTTCTCCTTTCCTCGCTCCTTAGCGAGGCCGCTAGAGTAGTTGCGGCAAATATAACTCTCTATGTATACAACTTTTTCTGCCGTCTACTGCTTTTATCTATAATCATGAAACATCCGTTCATAAGATAACAGATGTTCTACAGAACATCAAGCGCCTACGAAGATCAATGGTAAAAAGCTCACTCGCCTTTGAGGAACAGGGCCAGTCCCATAGGCGCGAACTTAAGCACGTGAACACAGGTACTTCTTGGCTTAAGTTAACGTCTATGGGGATCGCCCTTGTGATACTACGAAGCCGCTACCCAGGCCCGTTCGTCTATAGTAGGGTTGACCCTTGCGGTCAACCTTGGGGGTCGGGCCGGGCCTACGCCCAACTACCACGTGCGTTACCAGGCAAGACCACGCGCTACTTCTTCCGCTTGGCAATCAGCTTGCAGGTTTCGCGACAAAGATAGACAGTTTGCGCCAGGCCATCGCCAATGGGCCGTACCTGGATAAATTCACCCGGCGTATGTGCCCCTTTCTCGTGTGTAATGCCGACACACACAGCCGGAATATCGAGACTGATAGGAATATTCGCGTCAGTGCTGGCTGAGCCATATTTCGGCTCTATACCGAGCCCTGTCAGCGTTTGCCCTGCCAGAGCCACCAGCGGATCCGATCGGCTTCGCTTGCCTGCTGGCCGTTCGCCCAGTATCTCGATCTCCGTTTGCAGACCCTCTCCCGCGCGCTGCTCCACGATTGCTCGCACCTGCTCCGCCAGTTGATCCAGGGCTTTGACATCTGTTGATCGTATATCGAGCAGCGCAGATGCGCGCTCTGCAATGGTGTTGACGCTGGTTCCCCCTTCAATGACGCCAACATTGAACGTGGTCTTCGGCTTCTGCGGAACTGCAATATCAGCGATAGCAGCGATGATTTTGCCCAAGCCGTGGATGGCGCTTGGCAGCCCAAAGTCTCCATAAGAATGTCCACCCGGACCACGTACTGTGATCCGCCAGCGTTGAGAACCCACCGCGATATGAGTGATTTGACCCAGGCTACCATCGAGTACGATTACGGCCCCCACGTTCTCGCGGTAGCGCTCGATCGCTGCACGCGCTCCTCGTAGGTTCCCCAGGCCCTCTTCTCCCACATCCGCCACAGCGACAAGATCAACGGCAGTCTCTTCCCCCAACGCGTCGAGTACGTCCAACGCACTTATCATGGCCGCGACGCTCACACTATTGTCTCCGATACCCGGCCCGCGCAAAATATCCCCATCTCGTTCAACTGTAATAGGGGTCGAGGGCGGGAAAACAGTATCAGTGTGAGCCAATAACATCAGCACGGGTTCTTTGTCACGCTTCCCGCGCCGCGTGTAGACATTGCCAATCGCATCGATTTCCGGTACATAGCCCCGCTCTCGCCAGAGCGAGGCCACCAGTTCAGCCCGCGCTCGCTCCATGCCCGTCGGGGCGGGAACCTCACAGATGCGCCTGGCGAGTTCGGCGACCACTTCGGTTCGCGAGTGAGCGAACGTGCGCAGCCGATCCAGTTCAGGTGGTATGTCAGGCATTTTTCCTCTTTTTCATGCGCTCGAGAGAAACGGTTACATCAGAGCGGCAGGCAAGGTTGCTGCTACTTTTAATCGAACAGAGCGAGCGATCGCACGAATGTGCGGATCTGAACTCACAATAGAAATATCCTTTCCCAGCTTCTGCGCACTCCTCTGGAGAAGCCTCCATGCAACGTGACTACGCAAGTGTGTCTGGGGTGGGATAACAATCGCCACGTCTGGAGTGGAGGCTTGCGCGAGGCGCTCGCGGATCGACGTGACATCCTCATCCGGTGATATATAAAGGACCTGCTTGTCCTGGTTTTGCTTATTGCTGCTCGGTTTCCTTTTTGCTGCCATGGATTATTCCATCTGCTGATCTTCACGTTCCTCACCTTCATAAGGTGAGGATTAACGAGCTACCATTTTTTAGAGAAAGATTCTCAGTCCCTATTCTTCTTGTCCAGAACAAAAACGGTAATCTAACCTATTCCATTTCCCGCTGCCCATGCGCAACAGTCATGCCTCCGTCGAGGCATTCAGCCCTCAGTAGGTGCCGATTTATCGCGCACATCGCCGATTTATCGGCCCTCCGTGGATGTTTCTGTATCCGGATTATTTTGTTCAAACTCATTATCGGCCATCGCTGGCTCTTCCACTCTCCGAATGATTTTGTGAAAACTCATTATACTATCGTAATACCATATTTTGCCCTCGTTGTCATTCTCACTTCTCCCAGGATATACAGTCGGGAGTAGCTGAGCCTGCTCACGTCAGCCCATCCGGCTCACTTCCCCAGACCAGGGTTCCCTTGTAATACACCGTTATTCTTGTTGACACGGTGAACGTAGTGGCAGACCCTTCATAGGAGTAATCGTGCGCTTGCTGGTAATTCGACCAGTCATCTTTATTGAAGCGGTTCTGAATTTCACCAGAGTTGGCACCCTGGGCGAGATTTCCAGCGCCGTTCGTGAAGCGAATTTCCAGGTAGGTATTTGCTTTAGAACGCAGGGATGAGAGGCTGACGAAGCTGCCAGAGATGTTAGCGCATCCCACGGCGGCATAGTCACACCAGTAGCTCTGCGGCTGCTGGATGTCAAGCATGTACCAGTAACGGATCGTCACCTCGCTCAGGTCGACACTGCTCTTGCTCATATTGGACAGCTCCAATTGGGGCATAATCTGGTTGATGGTCGCCCCTCCTGGATTGCCAACCTTGTAATAGGCCTGGAGCGCCACTGAGCCCGCTGGGACCGTCGTTGGCGTCTTGACCGCGGGTAACGTCGGTACCGGCATACTGCCAGCTGGCACTGTGGGTTTCATTGGCGCTATCGCCGGACCCGCTGGCCAGTTATATGCATCGGGAATCTGGGAGCCGTTTGTGTGCCGGTAGCCCTGACCGGCCTCGACCTTTGCCTGGCGTACAGGATTGGCCTGGTTGTACCAGAACTCGCCGACCAGGATCCCGGCGATAAGAAAAATGATAGAGCCTGCCCCGGCTATGAGCAAGAGCCAGCGCTGTTGTCACTTTATATAGATGGGCTGCCAACGTGTTCTGAACATGACCGCTCCTTCAGGTACACTCCACCATACCTGTCCAGGTCTAACGAATTTTAGCACTGCCGCAGTTAGTGAAATCACCGCTGAGGTGTGAAAAATTTCACAGCGTATAATAGAAGAAGCGAAAGGTTGAACTCAAGAAAAGGGACATACATGGACGAACACATAGACTATGAAAAGATCTTTACTCCACAGGGTATGCTCGGGCACGTCTCAAAAAATCCCAACCTCGATTTCCTCATGAATATCTTCAACATCCCCAGGGTATATAGCGTCTCCGGATTTGGCACCTGGAACGTGGGGCAGCACACCATGGCCGTCGCTTTCCTGGCACTCTACTGGTCCGCATTTAACTCCTATGCGCCGGAAAAACGCGACCGGCTCGTCACGTTGGCATTGGTGCATGACGCACATGAAGCGGTCATCGGGGATATCCTGCCTTTTTTTAAGACAGCCGCTGTAAAAGAGGCCATCGAGACCATCCAAAACGACATCATGGGCGCTTTTTCCATTGAAGAAGACCAGGCGCTGCACGATGAACTCAAGTTGCTGGATATGATGGGTTTCCTCTATGAAATCAGTCAATCCTCACCAAAAGGCATTGACCCTTCGAAGCGCAAACTGATCAAACAGATGCATGCCCGGCAGGAGGAGGAGATACTTGCCTATGCAGAGAGGGTGCAAATCGGCCAGAAAAAAGTCAACGATTTTCTCAAACAGATGAAACTATGAGATTAAGCTTTGAACAAAATCATCCATCCGTAGGTGCTGTTTTGTTAAAACTCATAAGGGGATTATGAACAGGTGCACCGGGGACCTTCGGTGCACCTGGTAAGCGTCGCTATGGTAACTCTTTCCTCACGACACCCTGGATCTCGCCATAAACATCCCGACGATCCCAAGGATCACCAGAAGAACGCCTACAACAAGAGCTCCGAGCCCAAGTTTGCCGTGATAGCCAAGAACAATATTGTTCAGCATCATCACTCCAGCGATTACAGCTATGACGCCAAGCACAATGGCACCATAGTAAGTTGTTGGATTTGTCATAATTACTACTTTCTCTCCTTGAATGAAATAGCCGTTCCGGTAAAGCTACTCAGCTCTATTGTACTATTTTAGAATAACGACCAACATTTGTATATAGTTTTAGCTCATGGTTTCGGTATTTGAACCTGATGTCATGTGCAAACACCTTCCTCTTCAATCTCTCTCACCTACCACCCAACCGTGCAACCACCGGAGCCAGCGCCTCCATAGATTCATCGCCTACCACAAAGTACGAAATGCCGTATCGTTCACGCAAGCGCTGCAACTGTTCAATTACCTGCTCTACGCTGCCAATGAGCAGGTACGGATTGGCCAACACCTGCTCCACTGTCGTGTCCGCTCGCCTACTTTCACGCACGAATTTTCCTGCTGCTCGCCGCCGATCTCCAGTGATTACCACCCTGCTCAGAAGGAGATTCAACTCAATCGCATTGAAGCGGTCTCCCGCGGCCTCCCGTATCCATTCCAGCTTGCGCGCGATAGCTGCCTCTGTACGCTCGGATGCATCGATCGTCCCATCGTCATTCACTTTGAAATGAATGCCAACAATATCTGCCTCTCTCCCCGCGATAGAAAGGAGCTTTTTGCCGCCGCCGCCAATGAAGAATGGGGGGTGAGGACGCTGAAACGGCCTGGGAGAAGGTTTGAGATCGGTTACTGTGTAGTGCTTGCCAGCAAATGTCACCGTTTCTTCCGTGAAGAACTTTCTGATAATCTGCAGCGACTCTTCCATACGACTGACACGTATTCCGGCCGCGTCGAAGGGGATGCCCACCTGCTCGTATTCGGGCTTGTGCCAGCCGGCGCCGATGCCCAGTTCGAAGCGTCCACCCGAGAGGAGATCGAGCGCGGCAACCTCCTTGGCGAGCAGTACGGGGTGGCGAAAATCGTTGTCGAATACAAACGTCCCGACACGCAGCGTGCTCGTAGCATCAGCCGCCGCCATCAGCGCCGCGATCGGTAGAAACTCATTCACAAAGTGGTCCGCCAGCACGAAGGTTGCATAGCCCATGCCCTCAACCTTGCGCACCAGCGCAGCCCATTGTTCTCTTGATGGAGCGCTCTCCGCAGCTACCCCAAAGCGGAACGGCCGTCGTTGATCCATAATTCTCCTCTCTCCCTTTTCAGTTTGCCACAAAAATGTTCGCACCACCAATGGCAAGCCCCATAGGCGCGAACTGAAGCCCCGCCTCAAGGGCGACCGCAAGGGATCGCCCCTACTATACCACGAATCGGCTTTGCGAAGCCCGTGTATAGTAGGGGCGATCCCTTGCGGTCGCCCTTGCCCCTGGCCTTGCTCCTTAAATTCATACATATGGGGGTTACCCCAACGCTTCTTTGACTATCTGCGGTGCCCGCGGCCCCACTTTTGTTCGCAGCTCGGCAAATTGCTTTTCGCCGAGCTCTTGCCGGAGAGCGTCCAGCCCTTCTTGCGCGCTATAGCGGTAGGGGCTTTGTAGCTCATCAAGGAGACGTTGCGCGAGCAAGAGCGCGGCAAGGGCAATGGAGTAGTTCCGCTCTGCAAGATACAACCTGCCAAAATTGCGCAGCGTTTTGCCCTCACCTTCACGGTCACCCATTGCTCTATTAATACTCAATGCCTCTTCATAGCACTCTCGCGCTCGTTCTCTCTGCCCCATGCTCGCGTACACCTCTCCCAGGTTGTTAAGCGTTCTTCCCGCTCCCCTGCGGTCCACTTCGCGCCGCATGCGCAATGCCCGATCGAGGTATGTGCGTGCCTCGCCCAACTGCCCATGCGCATAGTACGTTTTGCCCAGGTTACTCAGCGTCCAACCCTCACCCCTGCGGTTGTTCGTCTCTCGAAACATGTCTAGCGCCTGCTCGTAGTACTCCTGTGCTTTCGCATGCTGCCCCAGGTCATTGAGGACTCGACCGAGATTGTTGAGCGTTGAGCCCTCTCCCCCGCGATCTCTGATCTCTCTGAAGATGCTCAAGGCCTGTTCGTAGTACTTCTGCTCTTGCTCTGTCTGACCCAGCGCATTGCAGACCCAACCGAGGTTATTCAGCGCGGTTGCCTCTCCCAGGCGATCCCTTCCTCCTGGCAGATCCTCAATGCCTGTTCGTAGTATTCACGCGCCTGCTCCTTGTTGCCTATCTGAGAGTAGACCCGGCCGAGGTGATTCAGTGACCAGCTCTCATCTACGCGGTCTCCTTCTTTCTCGTAAATACGCAGAGCGCGCTCAATATACTCACGCGCCTGTTGCATCCTTCCCAGTGCGCGGCAGAGCACGCCCAGGTTATTGTAGATGTGCGCCGCCTGCAATCGCTCCGCCTGCCATTTTTCCGGCGGCAAGAGTAGTGTATACAATTCCAGCAGGATAGCATCTCCCCCCCAGTTTTTGAGGTTGCGGTAAATGCTGTTATCTTCCATCAGCCCGTAGGCTTCTTGCCATTGCTCGGCCTGGCAATACTGCCAGACCGCCTCGATCAAGGGCTCCATATCGCTCATATGCTGGCGCTTCTCTGGCGGCGGGTAATGTGTCTCTGACTGCTGGAGATAGTATTGCGCCGCCTTAACATGTGCCGCCAGTAATGCCGCCCGGTTGGCTCGTTCATCTCCTTCGATAAAGTGACCCTGCGCATAGTTCGCGACTATAGCGTGCAGTTGGTAGTTGCCTTCACCGGCGGCCTGCAGCAGGTGCTGGCTCAACAGCGCATCAAGATCGGATTGCACCTTTGAAACCGCTTCGCTCTCTTCAACGATCGCCTGGGCTGCATGCAGTGGAGCCGGCTCGCGGTAGATTGAGAAGGCAAACAACAGCCTGCGCTGGTCGGCATCCAGTTGTTGCTTGTAGATGTAGTCGAGCAGATTACGCGCGATATTGCCCGACCACAGTTGCGCGTACGTTGGATCTTGAAAGAAGGTTGCCAGGCTGAGGTGGCGATTGCGCAGCAGGGATGCCAGCAGCGTCAATGCAAAGGCGTGACCGGCGCAACGTTCCACGACGGTGCGCAGCCCTTGTTCATCTGCCTCTACGCCCAGCTTGCGCAGCAATTCTATCCCCTCATCTACCTCCAGCCCTCTCACAAAATACTCCTGCATATAAGTCGGAGGATATTCTCGCGTTCCCTGGGGCCACAGGCGCGTGGTGAGAAGGATACGGCACCTGCATGGCTGGCTATTGATGGCGTCAATCCACTCTCCCACCCCTGGCCGGTCTGCCAGCGCGTGTCCGCTTTGCCAGTCAAGCAGGTTCTCAAATTGATCGAAGATGATCAGCCGCGCATCTTCTGCTCCATTCAGCGCGTTGAAGAGCGCCAGCGCCTGGTTCTGCAGGGACAGGTTGGCGAAGTCCGGCATTGGCTGGTGCAGCGCCTCAAAGAGGTTGCCCGCCAGGTCAGCCATGGTAACCGAAGAATCGACGTTGAGCCAGAGGGACTCGGCCGTAAAAATGCCACTGTCCGCGCGGCGCTGCTCCTCCGCGTAGCGATAGACCAGGGCAGCCAGGGTTGATTTGCCGACCCCGGCAATACCCGTCAGCGCGATAGCCGTAAGATCCTGTCGCAGAAGCCTGCTGTAAATGTCCTGCACCGCTTTCTGACGCTGTTGAATCGTCCTCGGGTCGGTTGGCGGCGGCACACCCACGATACCGCGATAGGTCGCCCTCTCCCCAGGTGCGGGCAGGGGAGGCTGTGGTGCAGTTGGTGGCACATGCACAATGATCTGTGGTGCAGGCGTCGCGGCAACAGCTGCCGCGTTTGGTTGGGTCTGGGGTGGAAGAGGGGAAGAGATAGGGTAGAGCCATTGGAAAAGCCCGATAATGATGCCGGCGACAGTAAAAATGATCAGCAGGATGCCCGACCAGGAACCCCGGATAATGCCCTGGCTGTTCAATATCCAGAGAATCGTGGCGCCAATTAGCAAAAGAATGGCAGTACTAACGATGATGAAGCGCCGCTCCTGCAGCTGCTTGCGCTCCCGTGTTTTACGCTGCTTCTGATCCTGCTTCTCCGTCGACATACTTTCTTTCCCTCACGTCCCAATTCGCCTGCTGCTGAAGGGATTGTAACATGCCGTGGCAAACTGCTACAATCTCTAGTAGTGCAAAGGAATTCGTGATAGAACACACGCCCTTAGTGGCGCATTCGCTCATTGCTGGGAAATCCGTAGGTGCCGATTTATCGTGCACACCGCCGATAATGAACTTTCACAAACTAACCCGATCATCCAGTAGGTGCCGATTTATCGCGCACATCGCCGATTGATCGGCCCTGCGTGGATGTTCCGCTCTCCGATTTATTTTATGAAAGTTCATAATCGGCTCTGGTTCTCATCCACGCATTTCCCGAATACAGGCCCTTAGATAAGGCATTATGACTTCTATACTGTATAATCTGGTAACAGGTAAAATATACATACTGGCGGGAGTAACGAGCAGCAGCAACAGAAAATCGAATAGCGGCCAGCTGAAGAGGAAACAACCATGATTGACAGAGACATCTTCTTCCATATAGAACAACTTGTCAACGAGGAACACCAAATATTGGAGCTCGCGGCCCAGGGGGGATTGGATGACGAACGACGCAGTCGCATAAAGCAGTTAGAGGGCTACCTGGACCAGTGTTGGGACCTATTACGTCAACGACGCGCCAGGCGAGCAGCAGGCCTTGACCCCGGTGATGCCAGGCTGCACGACGAGCTAACCAACGAATACTATGCACAGTGAAGCACACCAGCTACAAAGCAAATAAACACAATCATCCAGCCCCCGTAGGTGCCGATTGATCGCGCACCCGATTGATCGCGCACCCGATTGATCGTGCACCCGGTTCACCGCGCACATTGCCGATTATGAACTTTCACAAAATAAACCGATCATACCGTAGGTGCCGGTTCACCGCGCACACCGCCGATTTATCGGCCCTCCGTGGATCTTCCGCTATCCGAAATGTTTTGTGAAAACTCATTATCGGCACTAATAGGCATCGCCCCAGGACGCCACTGTATGGATCACGTACATCATCACTGTGCTATTCACTTCACGTCGTCCCCCCTGCTATTCATATTGTCGGGCTCTGCAAGCCAATTGACGAAACAAGATCTGAGGACGATGTGGCGCAAACATAAGGTGTGATGAAGTGATAGAACCAGACACACCAGCCCAGCACTTCGTCTCCACGGGCTTAGTGGGCTGATTCGTTGTATAGTAGGGACGATCCCTTGCGGTCGTCCTGACAATGATACACAAATCGGATGAGCTTTCTTGGGAAGAGGCTCCCTAAGCCCTTTACCGCTGCGGAGCTGCGATAAAAACTCCGCAGCGTCGATCCGCTTGAGAGCCGGGACGCCAAAAAAGCGTATCATTGTCATTAGTCTTCGTGCCAGTGAAACCCGTCGTCCACTGCCGGGCTAACGCAGTCTGCGTCTCGATCATCTTGCGCGCAGTATCCTGCCAGACTTGCAGCAGATTGCTCCCAGCCTGTACATTCGTTCCAGGCTCCACCTTAAAATTGATGTCCCTCACGATACTGAACCAGTTCTGCCAGAGTTGTCGCTCAACCTCGATCCAACGCAGCAGTTGTTCCTGCCCCTGTCGAGCCAGGTCCTGTAGCTCCCGCGGTACCTCCTTGGTGTTGGCCAAAGTCCCGGTCCATTGGCGAATCCATTCTTCCTGCGCATCCAGCGTCTGTTTCACGGATGCCTGCCAGGCATCCACAGTGTTCGTCCAGAGTTCTGGACTCGCCGTCCCGCTGAAACGCTGCATCGTGTCAAGCCAGTTCGTTAACAGCTTCTGCTGTGACTGAGCCCATGTGTTAATCAGGTTTTCACTCGGGTTTCTTTCGCTCATAGCACAAATTCCTTTCTGTCTCTCAGACCCGAAAGCATTTACTCACAAATAACCACAATCGACTGTTCCTCAAGAAGACTGCTATTGTATTGGATAGACGTGCCTGTAATAAGCACATTTACCGTATTCTAACGCAATCCCTACCCTACAGCAAACACAAGCACAGCACCATAAAGATTTTGTGAATCAGCTAGCGTGCGCCCAGTATAAGCTCAACCGTGAGTTGATCGAGTTTCTCATAATGCAAGCCCCGCTTTGCCAGTGTCTCGATATCAAAGGTTGCCTCTTTCAATTTGCGAGCGGTCTCAGAGCTATATCCATTGAGCAGCCCGCCGTAGGTCTGATCACCGCCCCGAATCTCCTTCAAGAGCGCCTGAATTTCCGGGTCAGCATTGAAGCGTCTGGCTTTCCCCTTGAAGATGTTGTAGGTCCGCATGCAGCCCAGAGCGAAATCCCATACCCCCTGCTCGTCTTCGGTGCGGTAAGCATGGGCATCGAAGTGGCGCGGTCCCGTGTAGCCCTTGTCTTCAAGCAGTTTGACCAGGAAGAACATTGATTTGAGATTCTCGCTTCCGAAGCGTAAATCCTGGTCGTAGCGCGGCCCTTTCTGATCATTGAGATCGATATGGAACAGCTTTCCTGCGTCAAGTGCCTGCGCCACTCCATGCACAAAGTTCAGTCCTGCCATCAGGTCGTGCGCCACTTCGGGATTAAGACCTATCATCTCAGGATGATCAAGCGTGTAGATGAAGCCGAGCATATGGCCGATGGTGGGGAGATAGAGATCAGATCGTGGCTCGTTCGGCTTCGGCTCCAGAGCAAAGCGCATCTGGTACCCGTTCTCCACCACATACTGGCACAGGAAGTTGATCGCATCGCGCATACGCTTGACTGCTACCACCGGGTCCTTCCCGGCATCTGTTTCGGTACCTTCACGTCCACCCCAGAAGACATAGGTGGTTGCGCCCAGTTCGGCACCCAGGTCAATTGCTCGCATCGTCTTTTGCAGGGCAAAAGCGCGTACCGTTGGATCGTTCGAGGTGAAAGCTCCATCTTTGAAAATCGGATGGAAGAAAAGGTTCGTCGTTGCCATAGGCACGACCATGCCATTATCCGAGAGCGCCTGCTTGAACTCGCGCACAATGCGGTCACGCTCGGCAGGCGTTGCATCGAATGGAACAAGGTCGTTATCATGCAAATTGACGCCCCAGGCCCCCAATTCCGAGAGTTTCTTCACCATGTAAACTGGATCAAGTGGCGGGCGAACGAACTCGCCGAAGGGGTCGCGTCCCCGGTTGCCGACTGTCCAGAGTCCAAAGCTAAATTTATCCTCTTTCCTCGGGGCGTACTCGTCGCTGGTCCACTCACGCGCTTCGTTCTGCGGTATTGATGTCGTCATTAGCTCCTCCTTAATTACAATTGATCGCGGTAAATACTTTTCACCCTCCTTTTCGTTATGATAGATGCATAGGTGCGCATGAATCACGAACTATCAGCGTTGTCGTCAACTCGACGCGCTTGCTATCAAGAGGCTCTTCCGCGATCAGGCGCAATAACATTGTAGTAGCTACCCGTCCCATCTCGACTAGCGGTTGGCGCACCGTCGTCAGTGCAGGGGTGATGATCGATGCGATTGGCACGTCATCGAAGCCCACAACACTCATAGAATCGGGTACGATGAGACCCCGGACACGTAATGCTGCATAGACACCCATTGCCTGCGTATCACTTCCTGCAAATATGGCAGTTGGCGGCTCCGGTAAGTCTAACAAGGCACAGGTTTGCTCATATCCTGTCTGTTGGGCAAATGCGCCGGGACGTATCAATGCCGGATCAACAAGGATACCTGCATCTTCCAGCGCTGCACGATAGCCAGCAACGCGATCTCGGCTACAAGGAAGCGCCGCATCTCCACTGATAATGGCGATGCGCCGGTGCCCAAGCGAAAGTAAATACTCTGTCGCCATACGCCCACCGAGCCAGTTTGTTGCCCCAACGGAAGGAACATCGGCGCCCAGTTCTCCACGATGATCAACAACGACAAACGGAATGGAATTGCGAAGCAACATATCCAGGCGGTTTGACTGACCATGCGCGAGAACAAGGATGGCTCCATCGGTCGCTCCATCGATTACTTTGGCAAGCCATCGCTGCTCAAACTGTACAGAATCATGCGTGAGCGAGAGTGCTAATCGTAACTCTGTACGCTCCATCACCTCCTCAACGCCGCGCACAATTTCAACCGAGTAGAGATTCGTCAGATCCGGCACTAGCATGTCAATGATGCCGCTACTTTCTTTCAAGGCATTCCTCACTCGGCTGCGTATAAATCCGCTTTCTTTGATCACCCGTTCCACTCGCCCACGCGTTTCAGGTGCCACGTCAGGTCGATTATTCAAGACACGCGAAACAGTGGGGACAGAAACCCCGGCTTTTGCTGCAATTTCTGCAATAGTACTACGTTTGGATGCAGTTTGATTCATTTTCTGAAAATGATCAGCCTCTTCTATCAGAATATATAGCAGTATTCCCGAAGATTCCCCGCTTCTCAAGAGAAGCAAGAGATTGAGAAAACGTTCCCTTTGATCGCCTGTTCCACTCGCTCACGCTTCCCGTGGTGCCACATCAGGACGATTATTCAAGACACACAAGACAGAGGTGAGAGAAACCTCCGCTTGCGCTACAACCTCTGCAATGGTACTATTCCTGGGTGTAGACTGATCTATTTTCCGGAAATGATCAGTTTTTCTATCGGAACCTACTATATATAATGCCGAAAAATTTCACTTTGTCAAGTGAAATTTTGCAGGAGAAGCAGCTTCCCCGCTCTGCCTATATCCCCGCTCTGGCCTTCTCATGATATGATAGCTATTGGACTGTCACCGTTCATATACAGGAAACATGTAGTGCGACCCTTGCGGTCGCCAGGCACATGCCTTTCACTCAAGGAGGACATCTTTGTTACTTGAACACCGCGGGAAAACACCACATATTCATCCATCAGCATACATCGCTCCAACAGCCACTATTTGTGGAGATGTCTCAATTGGAGAAAATAGTCGCGTCCTCTTTGGTGCCATTCTTGTAGCGGAGGGGGGCTCGGTAGAGATTGGGGCAAACTGCATTATTATGGAAAATGCCGTCATACGTGGAACGCCTGCCTTTTCCACCCGCCTCGGCAATTTTGTCCTGGTAGGGCCTCGTGCGTATTTGACAGGTTGTGATGTGGAAGAGAGCGTCTTTCTTGCCACTGGTGCGACGGTCTTTAATGGAGCGCACATTGGGGCGAGAGCTGAGGTACGCATCAATGGGGTGGTCCACATCAAAACCACGCTTCCACCAGGAGCCACTGTCCCCATCGGCTGGGTCGCGGTAGGTGATCCAGCGCAGATATTGCCACCAAATGAACACGATCGCATTTGGGCCCTTCAAGAACCTTTGAACTTTCCACGCACAGTTTTTGCCCTTGAACGAGCTTCAGATGGACAGACAATTATGCCCGAAATGACGACTCGCTATGCTCGTGCTTTGGAGAGACATTTCGAGGATAAGCCGCTAGACTCCTGATCTGCGTAGATGGGTTGTTTATGCTACGCTGCTAAGAAAAGGGGAGCTTTCGCTCCCCGATTCTCAAGAAAAGTTGACTGTAACAGCCTCTACATCTTTTTCAGCAGTTCTGCCAGACGATCATAGGTATCATCGACACCTTCTTCCATGCCACCCTGGAGCATGCCATCGCGGTCAGCGACTGACTGGAAAACAGATTGAACTATGAGTTTGGTTCTTCCGCCAGGCAATTCCTCAAGTTTCATCGTCTCCAGCGTCACATGTCCTGTTTCCGGTAACCCTTCAAACTCAAAGGTATCAATAATTCGCTCAGGTGCAAGGACTTCGTGATACACACCGTGAAACGCGTATTCTTTTCCCTCAGCGTCTCGATTGATAAAGCGCCATTGACCACCAGGTCTCACGTCCATCTTGTCAACTTCAGTCGAAAGGTATCTCGGTCCCCACCATTGCGGGATAAGGTTTGGATCCGTACATGCCTTAAAAACGAGCTCGCGCGTTGCATCGAATTCACGCGTGATGAGTATTTCTTGTTTTCCCGGTTCTACGCTAATAGTCGTTGTCTTTGCTGTCATAGAATGTTATTCACCTTCCTTCTTTTTTTCACGTTCGAGTACGGTGTCTAATGCTTCAAACCGTTCACTCCACCTCTGCTGCATGTACTGAACCCAGGCTTCAAATTGAGACAGCGTCTGGGGATTGAGGCGGTAGACATGCTTTTGTGCACGTTTCTCCATCACCACTAAGTGTGCCTCCCGCAAGACCTTGAGATGCTGTGAGGCCGCTTGTGGGCTGACAGGAAAGTGCTCGTAGATAGCAGTCGCCGATAACTCACCACTGGTGGCAAGGAGTTCTAAAATGTGCCTTCGTGTCGGATCGGCAAGTGCCACAAACATATCCATACGTAGATTATAAAACATTTCCTTAATTAAGTCAATGCTTGATTTCACATTTGTTTTAGGTCCTGGACAGATATTTGGAGAGAAGACTTCCCGTGAGCGGGCTTGAGAGGCGTCTTACCTGTCATCCTGAGCGCAGCGAAGGATCTCTGCGTCCATCGAGCCAGACCTTTCGCTGCATGTCTAGACTGGAAAGCCGAAACTTGTCTCTTTCATCACTCTCGGGTATACTTGTCTTTGGCGACAACTCAGGTGATAAGGAGGCAAGACTATGCCTGGGCCAGACTTGCTGGTGACCAAGTTCACCATTCCACCTGTTCGTTCAGTGCTGCTTCAGCGCTCGCACCTGCTCACGGTCCTCGATCAGAGCCGCTCGTTTCCCTTGACCCTGCTCTCGGCATCCGCAGGCTTTGGCAAAACAACGCTGCTCTCTGCCTGGGCCAACCAGAGCACCAGCCAGGTCGCGTGGTTGACGCTTGATGAACAGGACAACGACCCGACACGCTTCTGGGCCTATGTGATTGCCGCACTCAGGCACAGCGGATATCGCCTTTCCACAGTAGGCGAAGCGGCGTTAGCGATGCTGCAATCACCGCAACCTCCTCTGTTGACAGGTGCTCTGACTTCGCTCATCAACGAACTGGCAGCTCTTAGGCAGGAAATAGCACTGATTCTCGATGACTATCATCTGATTAGCGAGCAGACTATTCATGAATCACTTCAGTTCTTGCTCGATCATCTTCCCCCCTGTCTGCATCTGCTCCTCGCCAGTCGAGGCGATCCCCCGCTGGCTCTTTCTCGTCTGCGGGCGCGAGGACAGGTGGTCGAGATCCGCGATACTGACCTGCGCTTGAGTGGCGAAGAGGCGGCCAGTTTTCTGACACAGGTGATGGGTCTGGCTCTCTCAGAAGAAGATATGCGTCGCCTGGAAACACGCACCGAGGGGTGGATTGCCGGACTCCAGTTGGCGGCCCTCTCTATGCGGAGACACACTGATGTGTCAGCCTTTATCCAGGCGTTTACCGGCAGTCATCGCTTTATTCTGGATTATGTGCAAGAGGAGATCCTTGAGCCCTTACCCCAGGTGCAGCAACGCTTCCTGCTGCACACGTCGGTGCTTGACCGGATGAATGCCGACTTATGCCAGGCGCTGACCGGGGAGCAGGCCAGTCAGCAGATGCTGGAGTCGCTGGAGCGTGCCAATCTCTTTCTTATTCCCCTCGACGAGGAGCGGCACTGGTATCGCTTTCATACGCTCTTCCGCGAGGTGCTGCTGGCGCGTTTACAAGCCACCCAGCCGGAGCAGGTGGCTCGCCTGCATCGGGAGGCGGCGCTCTGGTATCAGCACCAGCAATGGCCGCACGAGGCGATCCTCCACGCGCTGGCGACGCAGGACTTCTTGTTCGTGGCTGAGTTGCTGGAAGGCTATGTCGAGCGTTTGTATCTGCAAGGGGAGCTCAAAACGCTGCTGGCCTGGATCAAGCTGCTTCCCCAAGAGGTCTTGCGCGCGCATCCTCGCCTTGCCACGAGCTACATGTTCGCGTTCAATCTGCTGTTCCCTTTCTCTCAGCAACAGCAAGAGGAAAGGGCGTATCTTCATCAGCTCCAGGAGGGTGTGGAGGTGCTGTTGCAGAGCGAAGATCAGACCACCCTTCCGGAAGCCGAGCGGGACCGATTGCACCGTCGGATCATGATTCTCAAGGCATGGAACCTGGGAGCAAGAGCGCTCTCTGATGGCAATGTTGAACAACTGAACAGCCTCGTTCAGCAGATGCAACATCTGTCTCTGGATGACGACACTATGTGGAAGCTGCTATCTCCGGGTTCTTTCGCCATGGCTTATCGTCTCGCAGGGAATTTTCCTCCGATGGTTGCCGCCTTGCAGGAAAGCAGGAAGAGCACCCGGATGACGCAGAATCGCTACCTGGAGGCCCAAATTCTCTGGGGGCTGATTGTCGCACTGATCGCCTTAGGGCAGTTGCGGCAGGCACACGACCGCTGCCAGGAACTCCAACTGCTGGTCACCAGTCTAGGAGGCCCACTCCCGGTGGCGGCGTATCCCGATGTCTTCCAGGCTCAGCTTGCGTACGCATGGAATCAGCTGGAGGTCGCAAAAAACGCTGCCGAGATGGCCATTGAGAAGACGGCACCCTTGCAGTACATGGACATTCTCATGATGGCCTATGAGGTGCTGGTTCGTGTCTGCATTGCCCAGGGCGATCTGACCTGCGCTGAACAAGCCGTACGCGAGATGGAACGGGTGAATCAGTCTGCCGGGATCCCCCTCTTTCGTCCCTCGATCGAAAGTCTCTGGGTCCATCTCTGGCTGGTCCAGGGCGATCTGACCCGGGCGGTAGACTGGGCTGAGCACACCCCGTACCGTCAGGAGGTTCTCGTATACAGCCGCGAAATCGCCTATCTGGCGCTGGTGCGCGTCTATCTAGCGAAGCTCCAGTATACACCTGCCTTGCAGCTGCTCACAGCACTACTGAGCAGCGCCGAGCAGGTTTCGAGAGTGGGGAGTGTGATTGCCATCCTTGCTCTGCAAGTAGCTGCTCTACAGGCGTCGGGTGCCACACAAGAGGCGCTTCGCGTTCTCCTTCACCTGCTCACATTGGCAGAGCCTGAAGGGTACCTTCGCGTCTTTCTCGATGCTGGAGAGCCGATGCACCAGGCACTTCAGGCATTTCTTGAGACTTCGCACATGCAGAAGCATGGTGTTTCTCCTGCCCTTGTTTCCTATGCCCAGACGTTGCTCGATGCGGAGGCCCTCGAGCAGCGCCAGAAAGCTGGGGAGAAGTCCATCCCCATTGTCTCCACATCGCTCTCACACACACCTTCTCAAGCCGTCCCCCCACTGCCTGAGCCCCTCACCCCACGCGAACAGGAGGTCCTGCGTCTGCTCGCGCAGGGGGCCTCCAACCAGGATATCGCCAACCAGCTAGTGGTCTCGCTCACGACGGTCAAGAAACATGTCGGCAGCCTCCTGCTGAAGCTGGCAGCGGAGAACAGAACCCATGCGGTGGCACGTGCACGGGAGTTATCTTTGCTCTGACTCGCCTCCCGTCTCGTCGGGTTCTCTGCTCGACTTCCAGCGTCGTAGATCCCAAGGCCACGATCCAGGTGTCCTTTTGGCCCCCCGACTCCTTCCCCTCTCCGAAAAGAAATGGTACCTCAAAGTATCCTTTTGGCTCCTGTGCTTTTCCCTTTGGCATTGTATCCTTGTTCTACAGAGAAGAATGGCAATCCGAACGGAGCACAAGCGTATGATATACGTCATTCGTGTCAAGGGACACCTGGACACCTTCTGGCAAGCATGGTTTGACAACCTCTCGATCACGCAAGAGAGAGATGGCACGACCCTGCTTTCAGGTCCCATCAAGGACCAGCCAGCGCTCTACGGCATCCTCATCAAAATGCGCGATCTGGGACTGACGCTCCTCTCGCTCGAGGCGAGCGCACCCATAAAGCCTCCAGAGGAGTGAGAAGTGCCTTTCAGGCTTCGTCTTCCTCTCTTCTCTTGTGCAGACGACACAGAACTCTTCCTGATTGATTGAAGACAAAAGTAAGGAGCAGAAATGAAAACATCACTACATCATCCCAACGACGATGCAGCCACACCAGTGCTGATTGGCGAAGGTTTCGCCAAACCAGCGGCGCAGGCTTCGCCGGAAGCGATCCGGTGGCTCGCGCTTGGCGCCGTCACTGGCCCGGTCCTGTTCACACTGGCCTGGGTCGTCCTCGGCTTTCTGAGCCCGGGATACACAGCCTGGGGCACCCGGATCGCGCCCTACTCACCCATCAGCCAGGGCATCAGCGGCCTGGGCCTCGGCATCACCGCCCCATTCATGAACACGGCCTTCGTGTTCAGCGGGCTCCTGATCCTGGCTGGCGTAGTCGGCATCTTCCAAGGCATCAGGGAGATGGGCGCCCTTGCGCGTTGGAGCTGCATGGTGCTGCTCGCGCTCTCGCCACTGGGCATGGCGGTGGACGGCATCTTCACCTTGGAGTCGTTCCTGCCTCATATGGTAGGCTTCCTCCTGGCCGCTGCGAGCCCGGTGCTGAGCTTCGTGGTCGTCGGGCTCTTGCTTCGCCGCGTCCCCAGCTTTCGGCGGTTCGGCAACTGGCTGCTGTTGGGCAGTCCGATGACGCTGGCGCTGGTGGTCCTGTACTTCCTGACCTTCTCGCCCACCGTGGCGGGGACTCAAACCGGAGTGGCCGGACTGACAGAGCGCATCCTGGTGGTCGAGGTCCTCGCCTGGTTCGTGGCCATGGGCTGGCTGGCCTTCCGCCGCCGATAAGGGAAACAGACCTCATGGAACCAATCGTCAAGGCGCATGGCCTCACGAAGTGTAAGATTTCACGAAGCAAGAAAGGATACCAACACATGAACACGAACACCAGCGTCAATAATCAATCGACCGCAAGCGCGCGGGAACACTATACAACCGGCTCCGTCACCTCTCAAGACGGCACCACCATCGGCTACCGCCAGTTCGGCCATGGTCCGGGGGTGGTGCTGCTGCATGGCGCCGCGTCGTCAGCCCACAACCACATGCAGCTTGCCGAGGCGCTCTCTCGTGCCTTCACCGTCTACGTGCCCGACCGCCGAGGTCGTGGCCTCAGCGGCCCGTACAGCAAAGATTACAGCATACAGAATGACGTTGAAGATATGGACGCGCTGCTTACCAAAACGGGCGCTCACCATGTCTTCGGGGTCAGCTCAGGAGGCATCATCTGTCTCCAAGCAGCACTCACCCTGCCCGCCATTCACAAAGCTGCCATCTTCGAACCACCATTCTTCATGAACGACGAGTCGACGCCGACCACTGTTTTGACGCGCTATGACAAGGAGATGGCCCAGGGCAAGGTGGCTGCAGCACTCATCACGGGCATGAAAGGAGCGCAGATGGGGCCACCGATATTCAATGCTATGCCTCGCTGGCTGCTTGAGTTGCTCACGAACATGGCAATGAAGAGCGAGGAGAAGAAAGGATCAGGCGGCTATGTCCCGATGAGGGAACTCGCTCCGACGCTGCACTATGACTTTCAGCTCGTCGTCGAGATGAGTGGGAAGCTGGAGAGCTTCAGGGCTATACGCGCCGAGGTACTTTTGCTTGGCGGCAGCAAGAGCCCGGCTTTCTTGAAAGTGGCTCTTGACGCCTTGGAGAAGGTCTTGCCACATGTCAAACGGATTGAGTTCCCCGGACTCAATCATGCGGCTTCATGGAATACCGATCAAGGTGGCCAGCCGGAACCGGTGGCGCAAGAACTGCGCCGATTTTTTGCCTGACCGTAAAATTCCTAAAATGAAATCAGGCGCCTGGAAGCTCCGCTCGGCTCCGTCTGGTCTTGCGGGGCCGGCGAGGCCTCGCTTTGGGCTTGCTGCACCACCTGGTGAATCTGCGGGGCGGTCAGAAAGCGCGAACGCAGCGTCTCATCCTTGATGCCCTCTGCCAACCCCTGGATGATCCTCGCCGCCATACCAAAGGCAGTGCGTGCCTGTGCAGGCTCGCCCTTTGCTTCATACACCCTTCCCAACGCCGCCTGGATCTGCCAGCCTTCTCCAGGCAACCCAAGGTCTGCGGCCAGGTGAGCTGCTTCGCGCAAAAGGCCGATGGCCTGCTCTCTCTCCCCCTCCCATGCTGCCAGGGTCGCCAACGACCGCAGATAGGGAAGGCGGTAGCGAGGGTAAGGTCTCAGGTGTTCCCCGAGTCGGCGCACTGCTTCTCGCGCCTGGCGTTCATCCCCCGCATGCAGGAGGGCCTCCGTTTCATACTGACGGTAGAAGTCCAGCGAGAACAATGCTTCATCATAGCTTTTGCGTAGGGTGATCGTCTCCAAGGCATAGCGGGAGGCTTGTTCCCACTGCCCTGCCAGGACATAGTGCATACACAGCCGCGTCAGGGCGGGCCCGCGAAAGGGCCCGAGATCTAACGTCTTTGCAACGGCTTCTGCCTCTTCGAGGGCATTATGTGCCTCTTCCCACTGCTGCAAGGCTTGATAGGTACTGCCTAGGGCAATGAGAAAGCTCTGGAAGTTTAACGTCGGAGGAAGGGTCCGGGCAAGTGCGACGGTTTGCTGCATGAGCACGAGTGCCTCTTCATAGGCCCCCGCGTCCAGCAATCCATACGTCAGGCAGAGCGTACTGTTGACTTGCGCCCAGACGTTCTTGATCTCTTGCGAGAGCGCGAGTGCCCTGCGCCCACTGTGAATGCTGGGCTGCACCTGCCCACTATGTATTTGTGCCAAAGCCAGGATCGCCCAGCAAAAGGCTTCTGATGCGCGATTCGTCAAGGGTTGGGTGAGCGGAGAACCAATCAGAAAGTGTGCAACGGAAAGCCCCTTCGAAGCGGCCGGCTCGTTGCCCAGGGTGGTATACAGCGCCAAGGACGCTTCCAGAAGGTGTATAGCCTCCTCAAAGTCTCCTCCAAGGAGATGGATCCATCCAAGCCAGAAGAGACTTCTGGCTTCCAGTTCCTTATCGTTGCTTGCTCGTGCCAGTTCGAGCGCATACTCTCCATGCGGTAAGGCACTCTTCCAATCTTCCCATAAGACACTCGTTACCTGTGCTAGATTCCACTCCGTTTCCGCTAATGCCTTCTGATCGTGACTGGTCTGGGCCATCTGCCAGGCTTCCTCCAGCAGCGCTCGAGCCCTTGGCTTATCGAACGACTGTTGGACCGCCAGAATCGCCAGGCGGTTGAGGGTCAGACTGACCAGTGTGGGCAGCGGCTTGTGCCGCGCATAGGATAAGAGCTCTTCATAGGCCCCCTGAGCTTTCTCCCAGGTCTTCAGAAAGGCATAGGCCTGCCCCAGGTGGGCATAGAGGTGTTCGACCTCCGAGGGCAAGAGCTCGGTCTGCAGAGGCTTTTGCTCCTGGAGCAAGGAGCGTGCCTGTTCGTAGTGCATGATGGCATCTTCGGCAGCAAAGACGGCCATCGCCTCATCCCCGGCCTGTACGCTGTAACGATAGGCCTCCTCGGCTTCTCCTGAGGCTCTCGCATGATAGGCCAGCTCGGAGGCCCGCGCTCCCTGTGGATGCAGCAGCGCCAGGGCGCGCTGGTGCAAGACCTGCCGCCGCGCCTCGCCCAGCTCGGTGTAGACCACGTCGCGCATCAGGTTATGGGCGAAGCGATAGCTGCCCGGCCGGCCCACCCCTGCATCCTCCTCGCGTAACATCCCACTGCCGACGGCCTCCTCCAGGGCCTCGACACCTTCTTGCGCCCCCACCTCGGCTAGCTGCCACAGCAGCTTCGCGCTCGCCTGGGTGCCCAGCACAGCACCCGCCATCACCAGCTGGCGGGCGGGATAGGGCAGCTTCGCCATGCGCCCCTGGATCATCGCGCGCACAGAGGGCGGCAACAGCTCGTACCGGGACCGCTCCTGGGCGAGGGCTGCGGCCATCTCCACGGACGGCTCCAGCCGCCAGCTGCCATCCACAGCCAGCCTTGGCACCAGCCATTGCCGCTCCCGCAAGAGCTTGAGCGTCTCCAGCAGGTACAACGGCTGCCCTCCTGTCTGCGCAAACAGCACCTCGCCCAGCCTGACCAGCGTCCTCTCCCGTTCAGGCGAAGGTGGTCCCCCAGGCCCGGCGGTGGAAGGCCTAGCAGGACTATGCTCACGCTGCTCCCCTCCACTCCTGGTGCTCTCCTCCTCCCCGACGATGACCTCAATCAGCTGGCGGGTTTCCGCCTGACTGAGCGGCTGCAAGGCGACCCGCCTGATCGGAAGGTCGCGTCCCAGGTCGGCCAGCTGGGCGGCCAGCGGCGACCTGGGCTCCAGCCCTTCCTGGCGCACCGTGCCCAGCAACAGTATCCGGCTGCCATGCTCCATCCAGTCATGTCCCAGGTAACGTAGCAGGTCCAGGGAGGCTCCATCCAGCCAGTGCAGGTCTTCCAGCAGCAGCACCAGCGGCGCAGGCTTAGCCAGGGTGTCCACTAGGCGCGCCACCGCTTCGAAGAGACGTCCCTTGGCCGTCAGCTCATCCTCGCTGGGAGCCGGCAGATCGGGGTAACGCACGCGCAACTCGGGCAGCAGGCGCGAGAGCTCGGCCAGCCACAGGTCCTCCAGCAGGTCCTCTGGCGCGTTTTCCTCCTCCAGCCGCCCCCGCAGGGCCTCGACCAGCGGTTGATAGGGCAGGCGCCCTCCCATCTCGAAGGCATGCCCACTGAGCACCTCGGCGCCCTGGGCTCGGGCCCAGCCCACAAACTCTGTGGCCAGCCGCGTTTTGCCGATGCCAGCTTCGCCTACCAGCAGCACGGCCTGCGGTGGCCCCTGCTGCGCCTGCTGAAATCTCCCAACCAGCTGGCTGAAGGCGGCTGCCCGTCCGACCAGTGGGGCCGCCAACTCGCCTGTCGACCGGCTCCCCCCCGTGGTGGCAGGGGAGGTCCCTCGGCGAGCAGCCGCGGTGGCGCGAATGTGCTCAGCCAGGGCCACAGTTTCCGCCGAGGGCTTGACCCGCAACTCCTCGGCTAAGCGTGCCCGGCAACAGGCGTAGACCTGCAAGGCGCCGCTCGCATCGCCCAGCGCCAGGTCCACCCGCATCAGGCGGCGAGACGCCTCCTCCGAGAGCGGATCGAGCGCCAGCCAGCGCGTGAGCGTGACGCGGGCCGGCTCCAACTCCCCGCCGGTCTCCTGCAAGGAGGAGAGCCGCTCCAAGAGGAAATGCAGGCGCACCTGCCACTGCTGCTGGTGCTGCTGCACCCATTGGTCAAAGCCGGTTTCCTCGCGCAGCCAGAAGCCCTCGAGGAAGGGACCGCGCACCAGGGCGAGAGCGTGCTGCAATCGGGTGACCAGGGCGGCGCGCTGCTCCTCAGAGGGGACCGAGGAGTGCCGCTGGGCCTGCTGATAAGCCTGCTGCACCACGTCCAGGTCTAGTTCCAACGGGGCCTGCGGATTCAGGCCGAGCAGATCACCATGAATGAGCAGATGAGAATGGAGGGAAGCCGAGGAGTCGGAGGCGTCAAGGAGGTGGCGCAGCAGGGTAATGGCATTGCGCAGGATCTTGCGCGCATCCTGGGGCTCACTATCGGGCCACAGCAAGGCAGCCAGCTTACTGCGGGAATGCATGCCGCCTTCGACGGCCAGGTAGAGCAGCAAGGCCTGCGCCTTGCGCAACGCAAACGTGAGGCGGCTTTCATCATGAAACACTTCGGGCGGGCCGAGTATGGCCAGACGTAATAAACCCATAGTTTGTCCTCTTTCTCCAGGAGGTTCTTTTGCAAGAGTATAGTAGGATGCGACGCTGGCGGGGCCGACCCCCATAGGCGCGAACTTAAGCCCCTCCTCAAGGGCAACCGCGAGGGATCGCCTCTACTATACACGGGCTTGGCAAGCCGATTCGTGGTATAGTAGGGGCGATCCTTGCGGTCGCCCTGGCCCGTAAAGTTCGCGCTTATGGGTCAAGATCCCCTTGAAGCCCACATACCAGAGCGCTTGGATGTAAGATAACCAGGGGAATGGGATATGGTGTCCGTTCCTGGTACTTTTCATGTCCTGCCCGGCATGCAACCACGCGTGGCCAGAGCCGCTGACGTTCCTGTGGATTTGCCTCCTGGACACTCACTCGTAGACGTTTTCTCCCTCTTTCTATGTATGCCTGTTTGCTCTCGCGCATATTTAACCACCAGTTCGGAAGCTTTCCCTGACCTCCATTGGAGGCGACGACAACGAAACTGTCCCCATCTGCTAGGTAGACCAGGGGAGTGGTATGTTGCTTGCCACTCTTGCGTCCAGTGGTGGTCAGCAGCAGAACAGGCATGTTCTGTGCTTGTCCTCCAATCGCCCCACCGCTCAGGCGATAGAGTGCAACATGTGCGGCAGTAGCCAGACGGGCGAGCCTGGCCACGATCGGCGGGTACGGCCTGCCTAGGGGCCTTTCGGAAATCACCCCGTGTTCTTTCCACTTGAGATGCTGGTAGCGTTTCTCGATCCTTCGGATCAGCACCATGGCTCCGATCCCCACCAGCAAGTGAGCAGCCTGGATCAGCCAGTGCAGGTTGCCCACCAGGATCATGGATTGCGTCAGCCCAAAGGCAGGCACCAGAAACGCATAGATCATGCTTCCCGCACCCAGCAGCCTGCTACCTTTAGTGAAAACTGCCACACTCCCAAGGATGAGTAGACCGAGGACTCCGAAGGTGCCAAACCCCTCATGAATGCTTGTAAAATCTATCTGGGCAAGGAGAACCAGAAGCCCGCTCCAAACAAACAGCTGAGCTATCCAGAACAACAATCCCAGCCCCATGGTGACCAACAAGGCCACCCGTGCGAACAATGAAATGAGACGTATCGTTTTCATAAAAAAAACTCCTGAACTGCCTCCGCCGCTTTTCCACCAGAACACGCTGTCCAGCAGCAAGTGATGAAGAGCCCGTATGAATCATGTTCCATTCTCCTCTCAGTCGTGTTCAGTGCTCAACGGGCGCGACGATCGTCACGCCCCCCGACACGACGAGGTCGGGGTACTCGAGTAGCTTGAACCGCTCGAGGGGATTGCCTCGCACTCCAATGAAATCGGCGGGAGCGCCTTCGACGAGCTGCCCGAGCGGCGCCAGCCCGAGATGTTCCCCTGCTCGCGCCGTCGCGGCCGACAACACGTCGAGCGGCGTGAGAGCTCCGTGCGCGGCGTGGAGCATGAGTAGCAGTTCCTGGGCGTCGATTCCCCAGGGGACATCAGTGTGGGCGAGATCGGTGCCGTAGAGCAGCAGTATCCCGGCTTCGACGAGCTGGCGAGCGTTGTTGGCGACACCCGTGCAATGGGACTGCGTGTCCAGCGTGCTGACGACCCGCACACCCGCGGCAGCCGCGCGAGCGACCAGGTCGTGCGGAATCGGATCACAGGGGACGTGGGCCCACTCGTCGATGCCTGCCTCCAGCGCCAGCGTGGCTCCCTCGGGCCCACTGAGATGGCAGGAGACGATGAGCCCGTTGGTGTGGGCTTCGTCGACGATCGCCCGCAGCACCTCAAGCGAGGGGATCGGCCACGGGGGCGGGTAGGTGGGCTGATGGCCGCCGGTCCACGGTGCGCCCGGCGACCCACCTGGCTCCAGAGCCACCTTGATGAGCGCCGCACCGCCTGCGACGTGTTGGCCGACGGCAGCGCGGGCTGTTTGGACGTCGGGTACTTCACATGCAATGTCGTGGCCGCCGAACACAGGGATCGGATAGCCACCGGGTGCAGTGAGGATCGGCCCGGCGCCGAGCACGCGCAGACGCCCATCGCCACCAGAGGGCGGCACGAGCGGGCCGCCAGTGTCCCGAACCGTCGTGAGGCCGTGACGCAGGATTGTTTCCTGTGGGGTCTGGTCGAACAGCAGATGGGCGTGCAAGTCGATGAAGCCGGGCAGGAGGGTGCCGGCAAAGCGGATGAGGCGCCCTGTGTCGCGGAGGCGGTCGACCGGTGCCACGGCCGCGATCCGATCACCCGAGACGGCGACCGCGTGTTGCTCAAGCACTCGCGCGCCGTCGAATACCCGCTCCGCGGCTACAACGTACCGCTCGTTGGCCGAGCCGTGAGTGAAGCTCGCTGGTAGTGTATTGTTCATAATACTACTCCTTTATTCTTGAGAGCATTGAGAGAAGAGACAATTCGCCCCCGCTGACGGGGGTCTGAGAAACTCCAGGTAGCGCAATCCCGACCTCTTCTCAATTGGCCGGGTTGCTTTGCTCCTCAGAGCAGTGCATCTGCTACTTGAGAGTCTACTGTGCGGAGCACGAGGACACATCGGCAAAGCAACGTAGAGATGCTACCTATCTGAAAGTGTGACAAACAACGCTTTACTTAAGCCGTTACCTAGGCAGATACGACGGCATCATCGACGTCGAGGTAGAGCGAGTGGGAGCAGTCGAGGAGAGGACGAAGCAGGAAAAACCTAGATGAGCTGCTGCTTGATGGCAAAGAGGGTCGCGGCATGACGTGAGTTGATACCCAGTTTACTATAGATGGAGCGCAGGTGCGCATTGACGGTGCGCGGGCTGATGACGAGGGTTTCAGCGACCTGGGCATCGGAGAGCCCTCGTGCCACCAGCCGCAGCACCTCCACTTCACGTTCGGTCAGCTCGTTCGGATAGGCTGGGGAAGGACCCTGGGGACGGTCCGCCCCGGCAGGAGCGTTCGGGGGACTGGCGAGCATGGTGTGCTGCCCTGCGGCCAACGCTTGCTCTGGCGTCATCGCCCGTCCCTCGGCCAGGGCCTGGGCAAAGGCCTGCTCCCCCAGCTGCGCGCATACCCATGCTCGCATCCGCTCCTCGTCCGCACGTTCGCCAGGCAGAGTCAGCGCCAAGATCTGGGGGAGATAGGATGGGCCGCCAGCCGCGCGTCGTGCCTCCGCTGCCCCCCACAACTGTGCTGCCCAGGCGGCGTGTCCTTGCCGCGCAACCACGCTGGCCCATCCCTCCAAACAGGTGGCGCTGCTCTGCTGGTCATCCAACTCCTGGAACAAGGCCAGGCTCTGCTTATAGAAGGCATAGGCTGCTGGGAGGTCACCCACCTGAGCCGCGACCTTCCCCAAGCGATAGAGCGGTTGAACCGCCCACAGCCGCTGCCCCAAGGCTCTGAGGAGCGCGAAGCTCTCCTCGAACAAGGAGCGGGCCGTGGCAGCATTTCCTTGCTGGAAGTGCCACAACCCCAGGTCATAGAGTGCGTGGGCCATCCCGGACTGGACGTGCTCCTCCCTGAGGAGCAGCAGGCTTTCCTCGAGCAGCGAACGGACCCGTGGAGAGTCGCTGTGATCGCCATGGGTGAGGATCGTAAGTGCGAGGGGTAAGAGCGTGTACGCGAGGCGGACCTTGTCCCCTGCTCCCCTGGACAGTGCCAGGCTCTCTTCGAGCAGGGAGGTGGCCAGAGGAGCGTCGCCGAGCCACAAGGCGTTCCACCCCAGTAGTGTGAGTACTGATGCCATCTCGCGCGGATCATGGAGCTCGCGAGACAGCGCCAGGCTTTCCTGACACAGCGCTTCTGCTCGTCTAAAATCGCCTCGCACGAGGGCTAACCACCCGGCAGCGTGGAGTGCTTTCGCCCGCACAGACGCGGTGATCCCCTCACGTCTTCCCAGTGCTCGCTCGACAAACTGCTGCCCCTCATGCACATAGCCGTAATCGATCCAGAACGACCGGAGTGCTCCTGCCAGGCGCCAGGCGATGTCCTTTCGCTGCCTGTCCTGCCCTTGCTCCACTGACCACTGCATCGCAGCGCGCAGGTTATCATGCTCCTGCTTCAACCGCTCGAGCCACTGCTGCTGATCCCGGGTGAACAGGTGGGCGTCTGCCTCTTCTGCCTGCCCCAGATAATATTGGGCATGCGCCAGGCGTGCTGCCTCCAGCTCTCCACCGGCCTCGAGCGCCTCCAGCCCATACTCCCGGATCGTCTCCAGCATGTGAAAGCGCGCACCGTTCGTGTCCTGTTCGGCCCGGTAGAGCAAGTGCTTGTCCAGAAGGGAGGTCACTCTGTCCAGGACCTGTGCCTGCTCACCGCTAAGCGCGCCATACACAGCCTCCACCGCTTCCAGCGTGCAACCGCCGAAAAAGACCGAGAGCAAACGGAACAGCCGCTGTTCCTCGACCGGCAGGAGGTCATAGCTCCAGGCGATGGTCTGACGCAGGGTGTGCTGGCGATCAGGCAGATCCCGCGGCCCGCTGGTTAAGACGGCCAGGCGATGCTCCAATCGCTCCAGGAGTGCCTGCAGCGTCAGAAGCTTGAGACGGGCGGCGGCCAGTTCAAGCGCCAGGGGCAAGCCATCCAGACGCCGGCAGATCTCTGTAATCAGTGGGGCAGTGATGGCGGTCAGCTGAAGCGTGGGTTGAACCTCTTGTGCCCGCTCGAGGAAGAGCGCCACGGCGCCATAGTGAGCGAGCGTCTCCTCGTCGGGCAGGTGTTGTGGATCAGGCAGAGCCAGCGGCTGGACGACAAACTCGCGTTCTCCCCCCACACGCAGCACCTCCCGGCTCGTCACCAGCAACTTCAGGTGAGGACAGGCCGCGAGCAGTTCCAACAGGCTCGGTGCTGCGGCGACCACGGTCTCGAAGTTGTCCAGCACGAGCAGCCGCTGCTGCTCCCGCAGCGAGGCTTTCAGCAGCTCGAGTGGCGGGCGGGAGCCGGTGCTCTGCAGCCCCTCGGCCTGGGCGATGGCGAGCAGGACCAGGTCGGCATCGTGAATGGGAACGAGCGAGACGAAGCCGATTCCATCAGGGAACTCATCCCGCAGTTCGGTCGCGATGGCCAGCGCTAGGCGCGTCTTGCCCACGCCACCGGTGCCGGTCAAGGTAAGCAAACGCACCTCGGGACGCGCGAGCAGGGTACAGGCGGCGGCGATCTCCCGCTCTCGTCCGACAAGGGAGGTGAGCGGCAAAGGGAGGGTGGAAGCAGATCGCTTGACGATCTCTGAGGCTGCTCCCCCTTCGACCAGCTGCCTCACGGCATCTGTTGAAGAGCGGCGGGAATGCTGCGGATTCCCGGTGGAGCTGAGAGGTCCCTGCAGCACATGCTGGGGAGACTCCTGCTCATCTCCAGCGAGCGTGTCCTGTGCGGCCAGGGTTGCGGCGACGGTCCTGAGCCGGTCGAGCGTCACCTCCTCCTCTGTGCCCAGATAGACGCGGTAGAGCTGGCCAGCGCGCTTGCGGTAGGCACGCCAGTACCAGGTCCCACGCTGATTGCCCGCCTGCTCTCGGCGGACGGTAAAGGTTCCCAACGGACTGCGCACACGGAAGCTGGTGGCCGTCCGCAGCCAGGCAAACCAGGCGGAGCTACCCACCCGCAGCTGATAGTGCTCTCCGTCTCTCTGATAGATCAGCGTCTCACCTTCTACGAGAGCAGTGGTCCGGTCCTCGTTGCTCATGTTCCTCCCCAAACAGTTCCAAACACATCGGTTCCAGAACAGTATAGCATATGTTCGGAACCTCTCCCATCGGGAGACCGTACGCAGAGAAGACGAAGCCCGGAAGGACGCTCCGTCCATCCGCTTGTCTTCCGGCTGGGAAGCCTCTTCGCCTGGACCATCCTCGCACATCCTGATGCGGCTTGAGCACTGAGGAAATCGTGGCCTTCCTCTGGCTCAGAGGCTGGTACCAAATTGGCGGGAGTGACCGCGTGGAGCTTCTGCGCCACTGGGAGTTCCTCAAGTGGCTGTTCAAGGCTAGCCTGCTAGAAGCATGAGCCATCCCGAATTTTTGCTGAAGCGGGGCTCTCAGGGGAAGAGATCGCCAAACCCGTAGGGGCGGGAGAGGTGAGGAAGGGGGAGGGGACGCTTGCGTCGCCCCTTGCACTTGCTTGCATCGTTGCCCCTCCGATAGGCGACTCTTCGCGAGCCTATCGGGAAATTTCGGGATGTCTCATGCCTGGCGCTGCTGCCTGCCGCCCAAAGGAAAGCGGTCCCAGGGGTTCTCGTTGGCCGTAATCCGGTATCCATCGGGATCAGCAAAGACGAAGGTGCGCCCGAACGGCCCATCATAGGGTTGCTGGATGATGGTGGCTCCAGCCGCTTCCATTTTGGCATGCAACTCATTGACATTATCGCAATCGATCCAGAGCGCCACACCCCATCCCGGATGCGGTGCTTCATCCAGGTTCACTTTTGCTTCGCTGAGAGCAAAAGGGATGGTGGTGGAGTCGAACAGGACCGTATTGGGAGCGCTGAAAGACGTGTCTTCGGTCAACCCCAACACCTCTGTGTAGAACGCGCGCGAAGCGGAGAGGTTGCGCACCTGTAAGCTGATAAAATCGGGTCCGAGAAGTTTTGCCATGAGTGTTCCTTTCTTGTCTGCTCAATCAACCATGTCGGGTCACACCCGCCTGGATGTCCACTGGTTAGACGATGAGAAAGATCAAAGCTGAGCAGCCGTCCCAACCGCGGCACTCGGTTTCTCTCATACCGACAGTCTACCATGTGCGAGTGACAACAGTATGTCAGGAGCGTAACGACTTTTTGAACGACTCTTCTCTGTTCTGATACTTTTTTTGCCCGCTTGGCTGTCCCTCTTCCGCTCTCTCATTTCATCTCCCTTTCTTGCATTACCCATTATAATGTTCTATAATCAAGATACTTTAATTTTAAGATAATTGCAAGAGGAATCCACATGATGGAACGGAAGAAAGAGGACTTGAAGCAGCAAGTCATTATGGGGACGAGGGAATATGGCATCGGCTCCGTACTCTTTCGTCACGTGATTGGCGAGATGCTTGGCGTTAACGCCACGGACATGGAATGCCTTGGCGTTATCTTCTTCAAAGGTTTGGCTACTCCTTCGGAGCTTGCCCAGTACACTGGGCTGAGCTCCGGTGCAACCACTGCCATGCTTGATCGCCTTGAGAAAAGTGAGCTTATTGCACGCCGCCCCAACCCGAAAGACCGGCGCAGCACCCATATTGTGCTGGTGAAGGAAACAGCAGAAAAACTCGCTCCTTTGTTTGCATCGCTCAGAGTGGCGCAGGATAAGATTGTTTCAAGTTATTCCGAACAAGAGCTGGAACTTCTCTCCGATTTTTTCAAAAGGTCGGTCACTATGTGGGAAGAGGAGCGCGAAAAGCTGATAAAACAGAAGGAGGGAAATATGTAACATGCTTTCTCATTAAGCCAACACACAGTTAATAAAATGCAAGGAGGTCATTACAATGGCTGTTGAGAAAATTCTGATGTTCACCATGGCTGTAACGGACATGGCTAAGGCCAAAGAGTTCTATGCTGAGAAGTTAGGCTTTAAAGTTACCAGAGACTACGGGCAAGGCGATCAGCACTGGGTGTCTCTTGAAGCCCCGGGGGGTGGTGCGTCTCTTAATCTCACGACGATGCATGAAAACATGAAGCCTGGCACGATGAAGCTGTATCTTTCAACTCCAGATATTGAAGCAGCGAACAAAGAGCTCAAAGCAAAGGGCGTCGAGCCGACCAGTGAGATCGCTGATGACGGATGGGGCAAATGGTTTGGCATGAGTGATCCCGATGGCAACAAGTGGTTGATTGTGCAGTCGTAGAACCTCGCGCACAGAGTTCTTTAAGAGCTAGGCTGGATTACTGTGATTGGAACAAAAAGAGATAGGGGTCATCACAGGTTTTCGTGCACGAAAACCTGTGATGACCCCATGACCACTTTTTTTATCGCAATGGATACTTTCAATATGTGTCACCCATCATATCATTTGAGTAGTGGGCCGCCGCATCCCCCTCTCTTTCAAGGAGGGGTAAGGCGGCCCCAACAGGGACTTCACAGGGATTAGAACATGTGTTTTACTGACGTGTATGGAGGCACAGCACACCAAACACGTCACCTATAAACTGGCCTATCACTTCGTCTGGTGTCCCAAGTACCGCAAACGTATCTTGACCGGCAAAATCGCAACGTTTGTCGAACAGGAAATCCGTCGCATCTGTGAAGCCAACACCTGGACTATAGGCGCTCTCAACGTCCAGGAAGATCATGTCCATTTGTTTCTTAGTGCTCCCCCGTCGGTTGCCCCCTCACAGATTGCGCACACCTTGAAAGGCACTACCGCCCGGAAACTATTTCAGCGCTTCCCTGAAATCAAGAAACAGCTTTGGGGCGGTGCGCTCTGGTCTCGTTCCTACTACGTTGGCAGTGTCGGAGATATGAGCGTGGATGCGGTGTTAAAATATATCGAGTTGGGGCAAGATGAAGAACGGAATACGCGCAAGACATTTTACTGGTCTTTTCCCTCAGTTTCTTTGGGACGTGGGCCAGCAAATCTATCAACATCGGATTGTTTATAATAGGTCCATCGCAATGCGCCAAAGACATAAGGTTTTAAATGAGGAGCGACATTGCGCTGAAAGGTATCACGAACAATCCCTAATCGCTTTGCAGCTTCATTAGCAGTAAGATAGGTTTCACCATCTCCAATTTTTGGCACTCCTCTTCCCTCCAAAGTTTTAGACATACTATCACATTTTCATTAACCTCGCTAGTCACTTTACTTTCGGCAACTCCTACGATATACTTTACTTATCGATAACTACAACAACTTTAGCATCATTGGTAGGTTAATCAGGAAAAAGGCCAGCTCTGTAGCGATCACGGAGCCAGCCAGAGAGACAAGCTAGTTAAACCCTTCTAGTCTCTTCTTGTCGCATCATAGCGACAGGGGAGCCATCCGTCAAGCATGAAAGGAGAGTTTGTACATGGTACAGCAGGTCCAGTGGGGAACCACTACCCTCATTCTCGACAATGAGGCATACCGTCGTGGGTATCTCGCAGCTCGTCAGCGGTATTTCGCCGACATGTAGCAGAGAACGGGCGAGCGCCAGAAGAAGCGCAACATGCTGTCTCGTTGACGAGTGAAGAGGTGCTTCGTCTTGTGGTCATGCCCGATGAACAGGGGCGCTATCACTTCGACGAGATGGGTAATGACAACCTGCCTGAATACCTGGGGTATCTGGTTGGCTACCCGGGTGGTCCTCTTGCCCCTGGTGAAGCAGAGCACCACCGGAAGCAGCAAGCCCAACAAGAATATCTTTGTAGCAGCGTGACCGCATAAGCCGGGACGGGAACGGTTCCCGTCCCTCTGATCTGTGAGTGTTCGATGAGCATCAAAGCCTACAAATATCGTATGTACGCGAATACAGCCACAACCGAAAAACTGCAATGGGTGCTGGACCGATGTCGAGAGCTCTACAACGCTGGTCTACAAGAGCGCCGCGATGCTTACGAAGTGGGGGTCAAGCGTCATCCCAACTATTATGATGACGAGGCGCGCAAGCACCTGACTCGTGAGTACGCGGTTGGCTACTATGAGCAAAAACGCGAGTTAGTAGATATCAAAGAGGTCCGATCAGAATACCAGGACATTGCCTCTCATGTGCTGCAAGATGTGATCCTGCGCCTCAAACGTGCCTATGACGACTTCTTCCGGCGCATGCAGAATGGCGAGAAGCCAGGCTACCCCCGCTTTCAAGGACGCAACCGCTACGACTCGTTTACCTACCCAGATGGGGCGGGTTGGAAACTCGACACGAAAGAGCGTCCGGCAGACAAAAAAGGGATGGTCAAGGTGAGCCTGCGCCTCGCCAAAGTTGGAACGGTGAAACTGCACTTGCACCGTGATATGAGAGGCACGATCAAAACACTGACCGTCAAACGCGAGGGAGAACAGTGGTATGCTGTCTTTACCTGCGAAATTGGCAAGCCTGAACCCTTGCCCACAAGCTATGAGGATGTGGGCATTGACCTGGGAGTCACCCATTTTGCAGCACTCTCTAACAGCGAGTTCATTGACCATCCCCGCTATTTTCGGAAAGCAGCAAAGAAGTTTGCAAAAGCACAACAGGTGCTCTCAAGGAAAAAGCGCGGAAGTCACAGGCGCAAAAAGGCTATCCAGCGTGTAGCAAAGTGTCATCAGAAAATACGCAATCAGCGCAAAGATTTTCATCACAAAGCCTCACGCAAGCTGGTAAACCAGTATCAAGTCATCGTGTTTGAAGACTTGCAGACAGCGAACCTGACGAAGCGCCCAAAGCCAAAGCAGGACGAAGAGACAGGCACGTACTTACCAAATGGGGCAAGTGCAAAGGCAGGACTGAATAAATCAATTCTCGATGCAGGATGGGGCACATTTACAGAGATGGTGAGCGTCAAGGCAGCATGGGCCGGGCGCACGGTTATCTTTGTGAATCCATTCATGACATCACAACTCTGTTCAGGGTGCGGCGCGGTGGTCAAAAAAGACCTGTCGGAGCGGTGGCACAGTTGTTCATGTGGCACCGAACTGGACCGGGATACCAACTCAGCAAAGCTGATCCTGAACCTGGGGTACCAACAGCTTTCGGTCGGGACGCGGCCCACGTCGGCAACGGCGTAGAAGCCTCCGGTCAGAGACCGGAGGTGCGTTCACTAGTATCTGGAGCGCATAAAAGCTTTATGGCGATCACGGATGCAGCCATCCAGCCAACTAACGTTGCGAGCCGCAAGAAGCGGGCCATAAGCACCGCACTATTAATGCCACCGAAAAAGAACAGGAGTAGAAGTACGGCGCTCGCCAGACAATAGAAAGCCCACCAACGCTTCTTCCGCTCGAGGAAGAACCGGACAAATACTCCTAAAGCCGCTGCCAGTACAACGAAGACGAAGAGGCCGCCGAGGGCATGGATAACGCCGTGCCAGGAGGGGCCAGTCGAGGCAATAGCACCCGGTGGAAACCCGTTGGCGGGGTCGGTTCTAAAAACACCGACCAAAATAAGACCGAGCCCATACGCTCCAATCAAGAGCGGCCCCCATGTTCCGGCCCGGCCGGGGTGCAACCTCCTCCAGAGGCCACCAGCGTAGAGGAGGTTAAGCACTCCAGCCAGCACAAAGTTCACAATCTGAACCCACCCCCAGTCACCAAGCGATAGCAGGCTAAGCGCCTGGAGCCGCGGGTCAAAAGCAGGGCGAGTGTAGTCCTCAATGAGCACGGTAAGGATAAATAATGGACCGGCGATGGCTCCGCAGAGCAGCAATATCCTGGTGAGCGACAGTGTCTTTGTTTGCATGATAGAATCCTCCTTTTTCGTTGTCCGCTCCCATCAACAGCGAGCGGTACCTGTCTCAAGCATACACGCATCGCCAGCTATTCTCCCGCGTCTCCAGTCCTGTTTCCGATAGGACTTGAGATGTGTGCTGGATGCAGCAAAAATAAGAACCATTTCACCTAAAAAGCACGGTTTCTCAATGTCTCAAAACCCACACAAGTAATCGGCTCCCGCAAATGCTTGTCTGAGAGGGCTTGCCCTGCTATACTAGCAAGAGAGCTCTCGAAAAAACCCGTCGTAAGCAGGCGGAGGGAAAGGCCATGTCATCCTGAGCGCTAGCGAAGGATCTCTCCGCTCGAAAAACCCGTCGTAAGCAGGCGGAGGGAAAAGGAAAAGCTTCATGCTTACACTGCGCCGCTACACTTGCGCTGACCAGGAAGCGGTCGAACATCTCCATGTGTTTGCTATTCAGCAGGCCGGGGCCTATCTGGGGCGTGGTCCCTGGGATGATGATATCTATGCGATCAAGGAAGTGTATCTCAAGAATCAGGGAGCATTTCTGATTGGGGAATGCGAGGGCCTGGTTGTGGCGATGGGCGCTTTGAAGCGCACCAGTCCGGAGCGTGCCGAGATCAAACGCATGCGAGTCCATCCTGAGTATCAGGGGCGCGGCTACGGCCAGCTCATTCTGGATGAGCTCGAAGCCCATGCCCGCGCTCTCGGCTATCGGACGCTGCATCTGGACACCTCCATCCTCCAGCTTCCGGCCCAGAGGCTCTACGAAAAGAACGGCTTCCGCGAAGTCGGCAGAGATATCTATCAACAGCTTGAGGTGATCCTGTACGAAAAGCCATTAGGAGAAATCATTGACAATCGCGAGATCCATGAAATCTAGAAAAGGGAAATGCTTTTTCGGCAAGCTGGATCAACTGGCCCAAATTGTCTAGCCTTTCTCGTTCCTCGCTCGTGCTCTATAACTCTGTTGCCCCTGACTACTGATCCCCTTATTTTACGACCCGAAAGGTAAGATGGGTTACATCAGGGGCATCTACTACACTTGTCTTTTCCAGCTTAACGGGCTTGCCGCCGATATAATCAAACAAGCGAAGTCCTTCACCGAGCAGTACGGGCACGAGGTGTATCTGTAGTTCATCAATCGACTCGGTGCTGATGAACTGCTGAGCAGTATGTGCGCCACCGCCTACCACGACATTCTTGTCGCCTGCGGCTGCTTTGGCTTGTGTCAGGGCGCTTTCAGGACCGTCAGTGACGAAGGTAAAAGCCGTCTCTCCCTTGGCCGGCTTTTCTGGGACAGTGTGAGAAAGGACAAAATGAGGCACTTTATAAGGGGTGCTTACAAATCCGTCAAACTGGTCTCCAAGATCGTAACTCCGCCTGCCCATGATGATCGCCCCCGTCGTTTTGATCCCCTCTTCCACGACCTGAGCGGTATCGCCGGAAGGGGAGAAAAAATAGTCATGAAGCCCACCATCCTCATCGTTGGGCCCAGCGATAAATCCATCCACTGACATGCTCATGTCTAAAATAACTTTTCCCATAAAAACCTCCTTTTCTCTTTTTACCTGTCTAATCGCTGATGCTACTGCAGCAACGTTCTGTGCTTCGATGGACATCGTTGCGCGCCACACGAGCAGCATAAAAGCGTCACCTCCTGGTCTACTGCCTTATCATAGCATGCGGAAAAGAAAAAAACTTCTCCGATCTTGCTTTCATGACGGATGTCTCGGTAAAAGGAGCAGCGAGCTTCACCAGAAGTGTGTCAGATCCCCATAATCTCCTGGAACGCCTTGGTGTCCGGATCAAGTAGAAGACTTCTCAGAATGAGTTCCTCGATCATGCGCCGTGCCACACCACACGATTGGCCGAAGATGACAGCCTTGTTGGCGACGGCTGATCTCCCCTTGGCCGGGGCTGAGGCCCATCTGTCCGATTTTTTCCTGGCCTTTCGAGATGACGTCTTGATCGGCTCTGCCGGGCTGGAGCGTTATGGCGACAGCGCACTCTTGCGTTCCGTCGTTATTCGCTCGCATGCTGAATGTCAGAGATGGAAAGGAACGTTATGACTATTTCTATCGAGTCTTTGCTTGCTGCGCGATTGTTTCTCAGCCCGAAACTGCTGGGCAATCGCCTCTTTTTCCTGAGCAATCTGGGCCAGGGCGGCCATCTAAGCCTATAAGCAATGGACGCCGGTGGAAGCGTCCCAGAGCCGCTGCTGCCGGCGCGCATTGCCGTGCCGAACCCGGAGCTCGTGGAAGCAGAAGTCTTTGCATTGTTCCCCAAGCTGGGCAAGCTGCTGCTGATGCTTGATCGGGACGGGGATGAGAATTATCAGCCTATGCTCATTCCACTAGAAGGCGGTATCCCTGAACCGGCCTTTGGAGCATCGTTTGATGGCTATCGGGTCCGCGCTGTATGAGGGCACCTTTGATGAAGCCAGCCTGACCATGAAGTTGGAGCGCGTGCTGTGCGGCAGGGGCAAGCTGACAAATGGCAAGCTGGAAGCTTTCTCCTACGAGAAAGAAACCGACCGCTTCGCGCTCTCCTTCTCAACAGCCACCTCACCCTCGCAGATTTACACGATTGAAGGAGGGCAGCGCCAGACGGTGCGCCAGCATACCCGCGAGCGTGTGTTAGGTCTGCCGCAGGAATGGCTCTCGCCCGGCGAGGATTCCTCATTCACCTCGTATGATGGGCTGCGTATTTCGGCGCGGCTCTATCTGCCGGCCCCCGCGCTCGGCTTTGAGGGACCGCGCCCGCTGGTCTACTATATTCATGGCGGGCCACAGGGCCAGGAGCGACCCGACTTCACCTGGTTCTCGATGCCGCTGATTCAATATCTGACG